>JAEEGL010565115.1_pt1 | contig 74541 bp, 54 predicted proteins | sample 9134231 | NCBI WGS metagenome assembly JAEEGL01 (sample SAMN16246548, study PRJNA631951) | gut metagenome | biome: gut microbiome; feature: rumen; material: fiber-attached | host: Bos | place: Iran: Karaj | collected 2018-10 | reverse complement strand
CACTATTCACATTACGGAAGAATGTGTCCCATCGAGACACCCGAAGGTCCCAACATCGGACTTATCAACTCTCTTGCAAGCTATGCACGTATCAACGAGTACGGATTCATCGAAGCTCCTTATCGTGTCATCGACAAGAGTGATCCCAAGAATCCCCGCGTGACAGATGATGTAGTATACATGACTGCCGACGAGGAAGATAACTATCATGTAGCTCAGGCTAACGAGAAACTTGATGAGGAAGGCCACTTTGTAAGGAATTCCGTATCCGGCCGTTACCTTGATGAAACTCAGGAATATCCCAAGGAAATGTTCGATTACATGGACGTCTCTCCCAAGATGGTATTCTCTGTAGCTACAGCACTTATTCCTTTCCTTCAGAACGACGACGCTAACCGTGCGCTGATGGGATCCAACATGCAGCGTCAGGCAGTACCTCTTATGCTTACGGAAGCACCCGTTGTCGGAACAGGTATGGAAGTAAAGACAGCGGTCGACTCCGGTGTATGCGTTATCGCAAAGGAAGACGGAGAGGTTACATACGTTTCCGCCGACACCATTAAGGAAAAGACTGTAAAGGGTGAAGAGATCGAGTACAAGCTCAGCAAGTTTGCGCGTTCCAACCAGGGCAACTGCTACAACCAGAAGCCTATTGTAATGAAGGGTGACAAGATCAAAGCCGGTGAGGTTATCGCCGACGGTCCTTCCACTTCACAGGGTGAGCTTGGTCTCGGTAAGAATCCTCTTATCGGATTCATGACCTGGGAAGGTTATAACTACGAGGACGCTGTCCTTCTTTCAGAGCGTCTTGTTAAAGATGATGTATATACCTCGCTTCATATCGAGGAATACGAGGCAGAGGCACGTGATACCAAGCTGGGACCCGAAGAGATCACCCGCGATGTTCCCAATGTCGGAGAAGAGGCATTAAAGAATCTTGACGACAGAGGAATCATCCGCATCGGTGCAGAGGTCCGCGCCGGTGATATCCTCGTCGGCAAGGTTACTCCCAAGGGAGAGACAGAGCTTACCGCAGAGGAGAGACTTCTTCATGCGATCTTCGGTGAGAAGGCAAGAGAAGTGCGCGACACCTCCCTCAAGGTTCCTCACGGAGAATACGGGATCATCGTTGATGCCAAGGTATTTACAAGAGAAAACAGCGACGAGCTTTCGCCCGGAGTTAATATGTCGGTACGCATCTACATCGCACAGAAGAGAAAGATCTCTGTCGGCGATAAGATGGCAGGCCGTCACGGAAACAAGGGTGTTGTTTCAAGAGTACTTCCCGTTGAGGATATGCCTTTCCTTCCCAACGGCCGTCCTCTTGACATCGTGCTTAATCCCCTGGGCGTTCCTTCGCGTATGAATATCGGACAGGTACTTGAGATACACCTTTCACTTGCGGCTAAGGCTCTCGGCTTTAATGTTGCAACGCCTATCTTTGACGGTGCGAACGAGAAAGATATCCAGGATACCCTGCTCCTTGCAAATGACTATGTAAATCTTCCTTTCGATGAGAAGGAAGCTAAGGAAAAGGCTGAAAAGGCCGGCGAGAAGTTTGACAAGAAGACTGCAAAGACATTCTCGGGTCTTCACAAGGATGAACTTCTTCCTGAGGTTTACGATTATCTCTCTGAGAACCGTGAACACAGAAAGCTCTGGGAGGGCGTTCCCATTTCGGAAGATGGTAAGGTACAGCTTCGCGACGGACGTACCGGTGAGCCCTTCGACGGTCCCACAACCATCGGACACATGCATTATCTTAAGCTCCACCACCTGGTAGACGATAAGATCCATGCTCGTTCGACCGGACCGTATTCACTGGTTACACAGCAGCCTCTCGGCGGTAAAGCACAGTTCGGCGGACAGCGTTTCGGAGAGATGGAAGTTTGGGCTCTCGAGGCATACGGTGCATCCTATACTCTTCAGGAAATCCTCACCGTTAAGTCCGACGATATCATAGGACGTGTTAAGACCTACGAGGCTATCATTAAGGGTGAGAACATTCCCGATGCGGGAATTCCCGAATCCTTCAAGGTACTTCTTAAGGAACTTCAGGCACTCGGACTTGACGTCAGAGTTCTTGATGAGAACAGAGAAGAGGTTGAACTCAAAGAAAACATCGATTACGGTGAAAGCACGGCAGATCCTCGTTTTGATACCGATTTCGGCATCAATTCCGGAACCGATCAGGAAGACCTTGCCCGTGAAGGTTATCAGACACAGGAGTTCTCCGATGGGGAATTGGTAACCGTAGATGATGAGATAGGCGACGATAACTACGATGATAACTTCGACGATAATTTCGACGACGGAGATGATCAGTAACCTGTCACATGAGATAGAGGAGCCTAAAACACCAGAGTCAACTATAATAGAAATTATGCCGGTAAAACCGACGTAATAGAGGAGATTCAAAAATGCCTGAAGCAACAAATTATCAGCCTATAACATTTGATGCTATAAAGATCGGTCTTGCCTCACCCGAAAAGATCCTTGAGTGGTCTCACGGAGAGGTTACAAAGCCCGAGACAATTAACTATCGTACACTTAAGCCCGAGAGAGACGGTCTTTTCTGCGAGCGCATTTTCGGACCTAACAAGGACTGGGAGTGCCACTGCGGAAAGTACAAGAAGCTTCGCTACAAGGGTATTGTCTGTGACAAGTGCGGCGTTGAAGTTACAAAGTCCAGCGTTCGCCGTGAGCGTATGGGACATATCAAGCTTGCAGCTCCCGTTTCACATATCTGGTATTTCAAGGGAATTCCCAGCAGAATGGGACTCATCCTTGACATTACCCCCAGAGACCTTGAAAAGGTTCTCTATTTTGCGTCATATATTGTTCTCGATGCCGGAAATGTAGATGATCCCGACATCAAAAAGAAGAAGATACTCTCTGAGATGGAATATCAGGCAAAGAGAGAAAAGTACGGCAACGAATTCCGCGTAGGAATGGGAGCCGAAGCTATCAAGGAGCTTCTTTCCGAGGTCGATCTTGAAAAGGAAAGAGAGACTCTTCATGAAGAGCTAGAGAGTTCATCCGGACAGAAGAGAGCCAGAGCCATCAAGAGACTTGAGGTTATCGAAGCCTTCTGCGAATCGGGAAACAAGCCTGAATGGATGATCCTTGAAAATCTTCCGGTAATTCCCCCCGATCTTCGTGCAATGGTACAGCTCGACGGCGGACGTTTCGCAACATCTGACTTAAACGATCTCTACCGCAGGATCATTAACAGAAATAACCGTCTCAACAGACTCCTTGAGCTCGGAGCTCCCGATATCATTGTCAGGAACGAGAAGAGAATGCTCCAGGAAGCTGTAGACGCACTTATCGACAACGGACGCAGAGGACGTGCTGTTACCGGCCCCGGCAACAGACCTCTCAAGTCACTTTCAGACATGCTTAAAGGTAAGTCCGGACGTTTCCGTCAGAACCTTCTCGGTAAGCGTGTTGACTATTCGGGACGTTCGGTTATCGTCGTTGGACCCGAACTTAAGATCTATCAGTGCGGACTTCCCAAGGAAATGGCACTTGAGCTCTTTAAGCCTTTCGTTATGAAAGAGCTTGTGTTCCGTGGAATAAGCCAGAATATCAAAAATGCAAAGAAGCTTGTTGAACATTGGGACAACCAGATCTGGGACGTTCTCGAGGATGTAATCAAAGAACATCCCGTAATGCTTAACCGTGCTCCAACACTTCACAGACTTGGAATCCAGGCCTTCGAGCCCATCCTTGTTGAAGGTAAAGCTATTAAGCTTCATCCCCTCGTATGTACTGCGTTCAACGCAGACTTCGACGGAGACCAGATGGCAGTTCACCTTCCTCTCTCGGTTGAGGCGCAGGCTGAGTGCAGATTCCTTCTTCTCTCACCCAATAACCTCCTGAAGCCTTCGGATGGCGGCCCTGTTGCCGTTCCTTCACAGGATATGGTACTTGGTATCTACTATCTGACTCAGGAGAGAGGTACATCCGTTGGAGACAAGACACCTGAGCCCGGTGAAGGCAAGTTCTTCAAGAACATGAACGAGGCGATCCTCGCTTATGAGAACGGCTATATCACACTTCACTCAAGGATCAATGTAAGGATGTCAAAGAAGGATTCCAAGGGTGAGACAGTTACCGGAACTATTTCCACCACTCTCGGACGTCTCTTCTTTAACGAGATTCTTCCCCAGGATCTTGGATATGTGGACAGAAGCAAGCCGGAAGAGTTCCTTAAGCCCGAAGTTGATTTCCTTGTAGGAAAGAAACAGCTCAAGCAGATCCTTGAGAGAGTCATTAACAACCACGGTGCGTTCAAGACCGCTGAGGTTCTTGATGATGTTAAGGCTATCGGATACAAGTATTCCACAAGAGCAGCCATGACAGTATCCATTTCTGATATGACTGTTCCCGAGAGCAAGGCCGAGCTTATTGCACAGGCTCAGAATACTGTTGATGAGATCGAACAGGCTTACCACATGGGTCTTTCTACCGACGAGGAAAGATATCGTCTTGTAATCGACACATGGAACAAGACCGACGATGAGCTCACCAAGAGACTTCTTGCTGGTCTTGACAAATATAATAACATTCACATGATGGCAGACTCCGGAGCCCGTGGTTCCGATAAGCAGATCAAGCAGCTTGCCGGAATGCGTGGACTTATGGCCGATACATCAGGTCATACCATCGAGCTTCCCATCAAATCAAACTTCCGTGAAGGACTGGACGTTCTCGAGTACTTCCTTTCCGCACACGGTGCACGTAAGGGACTTTCCGATACAGCGCTCCGTACAGCCGACTCCGGATACCTCACCCGTCGAATGGTTGACGTATCACAGCAGCTTGTAATTCACGACGATGACTGCTCAATAGGAAGAGAAGAACTTCCCGGAATGACGGTTAAGGCATTCATGGACGGAAAAGAGACCATTGAGAGCCTCAAGGACCGTATCACCGGAAGAACCTCCTGCGAAGATATTCTCGATAAGGACGGAAATGTTCTTGTCAAGAAGAATCATATGATCACTCCTGCACGTGCAAAGGCTGTCATTGAAAAAGGACTCGACAAGGATGGAAATCCTATCGGTGTTGTAAATGAACAGGGAGAGCTCGTCGGTGTCGGAAAGGTCAGGATCCGTACCATACTTACCTGCCGCTCAAAGAACGGTATCTGCTCAAAGTGCTATGGCGCAAACATGGCTACGGGCGAACCCGTACAGGTAGGCGAGGCAGTCGGTATCATCGCGGCACAGTCTATCGGTGAGCCCGGTACACAGCTTACTATGAGAACCTTCCATACCGGAGGTGTTGCAGGTAACAATATCACAATGGGTCTTCCCCGTGTAGAGGAGCTTTTCGAGGCAAGAAAGCCGAAGGGATTAGCTATCATCTGTGATTTCGGAGGAACAGCCACAATTAATGATACAAAGAAAAAGCGTGAGGTAGTTGTTTCGGGTGTTGACGAGAACGGCCAGCCCAGAAGCAAGGCATACACAATTCCTTACGGATCAAGGATCAAGGTTGTTGACGGTCAGCAGCTTGAGGCCGGTGACGAGCTTACGGAAGGTAGCGTATATCCTCATGACCTTATGAACATCAAGGGTATCAGGGCGGTTCAGGATTATCTCTTAAGAGAGGTACAGCGTGTATACCGTCTCCAGGGTGTTGATATCGCTGATAAGCATATCGAAGTACTCGTTCGTCAGATGCTCAAGAAGGTTCGTGTTGACGAGGGAGGAGATTCACCTTACCTTCCGGGCTCACAGGTTGACTTTGTAGAGTTTGAAGATACCAATGAAGAACTTATCGCACAGGGTAAGCGTCCTGCAGAAGGAAAGAGGATCATCCTCGGTATCACAAAGGCAGCTCTTGCTACCGATTCCTTCATGTCGGCAGCATCCTTCCAGGAGACCACAAAGGTTCTCACGGATGCAGCTATCAAGGGCCGTATCGATCCCCTTATCGGCCTCAAGGAGAACGTTATCATCGGTAAGCTTATTCCTGCCGGAACAGGACTCAGAAGATATCGTAATACCGCACTTTCAACAGACAACCGTATCGATGAGATCGATGAGACCGAGTTCGAGGATGTTACTGACGGTGAGATCGTTCAGGAAGGTGATGAACTTATGATCACCGATGAGCCTGATGAAGGATCCGATGAGTAATTTTCTTAAATCAGAAATATAAGGTTTTTTAAAGGACAGGGAGCTATGCTTCCTGTCCTTTGATGTGGAAAGAAACATTTTTATGTATATTTAATCGTTCATATAATTGAATGATTAATGATTTTATTCAGATGTTCGTGGGACATATGAGCTTGCAAGAATTGGCTAAAAACAGAATATTGATCAAATTGATACCCCTGATGGTGGCAGTACTGGTTTTCGCGGCGACGGTATCCATGGCATATCCGGTTTTTGAATACTCTCATAAATGTATCCATGAGAGCTGTGATGAGGATTGTCCTATATGCCAGATACTGAAGATCTGTGAAGGAACGGTCAAAGTGATAGGCGCCGGATCTGTGTCTGTTATACTTGTTGGAATCACAGTTTATTCGAGGGTTTTAACAGTAAAGCATGAAGCAGGTTATATTTTTATATTGAATCCTGTGACAGGGAAGGTTCGTCTGAACGATTGATATATCCTCTTTTTCAAATTAGATCAGGAAATTTTAAATAATATTTGGTAATGGAGGAACAATCAAAATGAAAAAATATAGAATTATCAGGATATTAGCTGCACTGCTTTTTTCGGCATGTCTTCTTGCGGGATGCACAAAGGCACCGAATGCGGAAAAAGGAGGCAGTGCGGGAGCGAAAAAGAGTATTGTCGTAACGATATTCCCCGAGTATGACTGGGTGATGAATATTCTCGGAGATAAAGCTTCGGAGGCTGATGTTACCATGCTGCTTGACAGCGGAGTAGATCTTCACAGCTATCAGCCCACCGCTATGGATATGGCAAAGATATCGGAATGTGATATTTTCATATTTGTCGGCGGAGAGTCCGACGAGTGGGCTAAAGACGCTCTTGCAAGCTCGATCAATAAAGATATGCAGGTACTTAATCTCCTTGAGATTCTCGGTGACAAAGTCAAGGAGGAGGAGATCAAAGAGGGTATGGAACACGATCATGAGCATGGGGACGGAGAACATGAGCATGAGGATGGCGATGAGGATCACGACCACGAGCATCATCACGAGGAGGATGAGACCGAGTACGATGAGCATGTATGGTTATCTTTGAAGAATACATCCGTGATCTGTGAGGCCATAGAATCCGCACTTGAAAAGATCGATCCCGAGAACAAAGACGCATATAAAGCAAATTGCGAAGAATACAAACAGAAGCTTTCAGATCTCGACAGCAGGTACAGTGAAACGGTATCGGCAGGGGAGACAAAGACACTTCTTTTCGGAGACAGATTTCCGTTCAGATATCTTACCGACGATTACGGACTTGACTATTTTGCAGCGTTTGTTGGATGCTCTGCAGAATCCGAGGCCAGCTTTGAGACTATAGTATTCCTTTCGGGTAAGATGGACGAACTAGGCCTAAAGCATGTTATGACCATAGAGAGTTCAGACGGAAAAATAGCTGACACTATAATACAGAATACCGGATCAAAGGAGCAGGATATACTTGTTCTTGATTCGATGCAGTCCGTTACTTCGAATGATGTTAAGAACGGTGAAACTTATCTTGGAGTAATGGAGAAGAACCTTGAGGTTCTGAAAAAAGCACTTAACTAAAGATTTACATCGCGGGATGATCCCGCATCGGCAAAAGGAGCGAAAATGGCACTGCTAAAAGCTGAAAATCTTACACTTGGATACGACAACCAGGCGATAATCACAGGGCTTGATTTTGAAGTAAACATCGGAGATTACCTTTGCATAGTCGGTGAAAACGGCTCAGGAAAATCAACACTTATGAAGACTCTTCTGCATCTTCAGAAGCCCTATGGGGGAAACATAATATTCGGCGACGGACTTGAGAAAAAAGAGATCGGATATCTGCCCCAGCAGACACAGGTACAGAGGGATTTTCCTGCATCGGTATGGGAAATAGTTTTGTCCGGATGTCAGTCAAGGATGGGATTAAGACCTTTTTACAGTACAAAGAAAAAGGATCTTGCCATGGAAAACATCGAGAGGATGGGTATAACACATCTGAAAGACAGATGCTATCGAGAACTGTCGGGAGGACAGCAGCAGCGAGTGCTTCTTGCAAGAGCTCTTTGTGCCACAAGAAAGCTTCTTCTTCTTGATGAGCCGGTTGCGGGACTGGATCCCAAGGTGACTGCCGAGATGTATTCGGTGATACAGGGGCTGAACAAAGAAGGTATCACGATAATCATGATCTCACATGATATCTCGGCGGCACTTGTTTATGCAACGCATATTTTACACATAGGTTCAGGGCTGTTTTTCGGAACAAAGGATGAGTATCAGAGGAGTAAGATCGGGCAGGGATTTCTCGGAGAGACTAAGGAGGTTCTGTGATGAGTGTATTGGAAAAACTTACAACTTATATGCAGTATCCCTTTATCAGATATGCTCTGATAGTCGGTGTTCTGATCGCACTCTGCTCATCGCTTCTCGGAGTGACACTTGTTCTAAAGAGGTTTTCATATATCGGAGACGGTCTTTCACATGTGGCTTTCGGAGCGATGTCCGTGGCAACGGTTTTAAAGCTTACGAACAATATGCTCCTTATCCTTCCGGTGACAATAGCCTGTGCGATCCTTCTTCTTCAAAGGGGAAACCGCGCGAGGATAAAAGGCGATGCGGCAATAGCAATGATAAGCGTCGGAGCACTGGCCTTCGGATATATGGTCATGAATATTTTTTCCACTTCATCAAATTTAAGCGGAGATGTCTGCAGTACGCTTTTCGGCGCTACATCTATATTGACGCTTAAAAAATGGGAGGTTATCATTTGTATAGTCCTTTCCGTGATAGTGATCGCAGTTTTTGTACTGTTCTATAACAGGATATTTTCCGTCACGTTTGATGAGGATTTTACAAGAGCAAGCGGAGTAAATGCAAATGCATACAATCTTCTCATTGCAATCGTAATAGCTGTGATCATAGTTCTTGCCATGAACCTTGTGGGATCGCTTCTTATTTCGGCGCTTGTTATTTTCCCGGCGCTCTCCGCTATGAGACTGTTCAGAAGCTTTAAGTCGGTTACGATCTTTTCTGCTATAGTATCGGTGGTATGTGCATTTGCGGGAATGGTGATTTCCATGCTGGCAGAGACTCCGGTAGGTTCAACAATTGTAGCAGTGGATGTTGTGGTATTCTTTATATGCTGGCTTGTGGGAAAATTCAGGTTCTCTTAAAGAAAAGCAATCCGTGGTATCAAGCCGGGGGCAAAATACCTCTTGAACCCGGCATCATATTAATTGCAATAAGAGGAAAATAGGGGATGAAAAATAAAGGAATAAAAGCGGCAGTTCTTGCAATCGTTTCAATATGTATTTTCACAGGATGTACCGGAGGTGCAGGCACTCACGCTCAGACGGGATCTCAAAGCATAGGTCAGGTTATTCAGAGCGGAATAAATGAAGCTGATTCGTTGGCTGTTGCAGGCAAAGAAGACAGTACTGCCCCGGCAGAAGATTCAAGTAACGGGACTGTTGTTAAGCTTTCAGAAGAAACAGACACCGGGAGAAACTCCGGTACTGGAAACGGTTCGGAAGAGGGAAGTGTAAGCGGAAATGAGGCAGAAACTAATTCTGTGACAGATAATACGGAAGATACTTCTGCCGGAGCAGATGAAGGATCAGAAAACGGGATGACAGAGGAGATATCAGAAGATCCTGCAAAAGATTCAAATGAGACAGAAAAAAAGGATCAGGATATTTATACAAATATAGATGTGGATCTCTCGGTTCTCTCGGGAGGACTTGTTTATTCCGAAGTTTATAATATGATGGCAGATCCCAATTCCTATATCGGAAAAGTTATAAAGATGACGGGATCATACAGCTATTATTATGACGAGATGGGGGATAAGGAGTATCATGCATGCATAATACAGGATGCTACCGCATGCTGTGCTCAGGGAATAGAGTTTGTCACGACAGATGATTTTAAATATCCGGATGATTTCCCGGAAACGGGACAGGATATAACCGTGACAGGAGTATTCGATATTTATTATGAGGCGGATTTTGTATTTATGACTCTGAGAGATGCGGTCATAGGATAAAGGAAATCATTCTATTGTGACAGTGCCGGAATCGGAGGAGCTTCCGCTGCTTACATGCCATGAGGAGATATGGTAGAAAGGCTTATCGGACTCGCCTGCCGAAGGGTCCGGATAATCAATTGTGAGCTCTACATAAAGCTTCTGCTTTGAATCTATGTCTATTACAAAGGAGCGGGAGGAGCCGCCGACCATCTCATAATAATCTTTTTTATTTCCGGCAGTTTTGTATGCGAGCAAAAGCTCATCATCTATATCGGCTATGAGGCTCTGCGCACGGTTGCAGGCAGCGTAATACTGCGAAGTCCTGTCAATGACCTTGCCGCCGAGCTTTCTGTCCGAATTTGCGCTGACTACACAGAGTACCGCAAAGGCAACAAGACAGAGAGTTACAAATATCAGAAGGATCGATGTGGAACCCGGGTTCAGTCTGAACTCGGGTGCATTTTTTGGTGTGTCAATGAGACGGTTGTTTTTTTTCGTCATAGCTTTAATCCTGTTTTATACTGATCAAAAAATAAGAATGATATTATTAGCTCAGTCATCCAAAGGGGGAACATAGGTGGAAGGGGTATTGGGTACATCTACCGAAATATCAAGGGAATATATTTCTTTTACTCCTTCGGGAGCCATCTCATAAAAGGTGATGGTTCCTTCCTTCATGCCCTCACGGCTGTCATTTTTAAGAACTATATTTGCAAGAAAATGCGCAGGGGACGTTTCACTTTCAGAAACGTTCGTGAGCCTGAATTCCTCGTCGAAATAAACATCAAGAACATGTTCGGAGTAAGCGGCTTTCCCACCATAGAACTTCTCGGAGATGGCACTGAAGTCACCGTGTTCGGAATAAAAGCTTTCCGCAAGATTATTAACTTCTATTACGGCGTGGTTTTCGTAGATGGCTGTGTTACTGATCACGTGAGACTTCGCAAACATCTGGGCGCTGACTGCGGCGCTTAATGAAAAGAAGAATATGCACACGATCATTTCCATCAGGAAAAGTCCGGATTTTGAGTGTTTCATAATCATTCCTCTTTGTAATCTGATAAAAGGAGCCGGTTTTCATTTCCGCTGGCATGCTTAAGTTTAACCTCTATAACGGAGTCGGAAGGAGTATAATTGGCAATCAGTGAGGACAGCTCGGTGATCTTCTGACCTGCGGCCAGCATACCCGGAGTAAGCTCCATATCGGCCGATGAATACAGTTCACAGAGGTATCCGTCACGGCAGTAGAGATAGGTTGCGTATTCCTTTTTGTCAACCATCTTCTTTATCATGATAACATCATTGTCATCGGTGTGGATGATGTCGACATTACCGCCGGTCCTAATCTTTTCACTTATATATGAGGAGGAGGTCCTCGTCTCGAAATTAGCCTGCATATTGTTTATCGTATTGCGGTAGATCGATGAGCCCGCGATTATCAGCATTACTGCCGAAAAAGCGAAAGCTCCGAACAGCGCTAGTACGAATATGACATCAATTATGTGCGGCTGCTGTTTTTCCTGCATAATTACTCCTTAAAAATCTTTTAGAAGAAGGATATTCCCGACTTATGCGTGACAACATAGTCAGGGTAGAGGTTTCCGCCATAGTAGGTATACTGAACCATAAATGTATCATGGTCATAAGTCAGCCCGTAATGCTCCTCAAGATAGCTTACCGAGGCGGGATATTCGCCCTCAAGCGCATAGCACTGGGCTATATCGTGCTCCAAAGCGGTCTCTAGGCTCTGCATCTGTCTTTCTGCGGTATCGTCGGATACGCTTCCGAGAAGAATGAAGAATACCACCAGGATCACTATGAAGAAAACTATCGGAAGAAACCTTGCGACATATTTAATTGGCGAAGGTGAAGCCTGTTCAAATCTGTTCATATGTTTTTCCTGATCATTATCCTATGCTTGACATGATACCCATAAGAGGAAGGATTACAGAGAGAAGGATCATTCCGACTATGAGCGAGAGTATGATGACGAGTGTCGGCTCAAGTACCGAAAGGATCGACTGTATCTTCTTGGTTGACTGCTTCTCATAGGAATCGGCAATCTGGAGCAGAACGGTATCGGGATTACCGCTGGTAAATCCGACGCTAACCATCTGTGAATACAGATTGCTGAATATCTCCGAAGAGGATAGTGCCTCAGAAAAATTGGCACCGTCTTTGATACTCTGCTTGCAGATATCGATTTTCTCGGCCATCCTGGGATGCTCTACCATTTTCTTTGCCATATCCAGCCCGGAATATGTATCCATGCCGCTCGATATGGCTATGGCGAGGGAACTTGCAAAACGCTCACACGCAACGCTCTCGTAAAAGCCCTTTGTCAGAGGAAAGCTTACCAGGAAGCTGTGGCTGATCTTTTTGCCTGCGGCCGTATGGTTTGCGAATATGTAGAAGAGGACGAGCACGCCGAAAATGCAGAGGAATACGATGGAGTAATTGTTGAGAGCCTGTCCTACCTTAAGCATGGAGCCTGCTATTCCGGTCATATCGGTTCCGAGCTCATTGAAAACCTGCTGGAAGATGGGCATTACCTTTCCGACAAGCACGATAATGACAACGAGCATCATGATCAGCATGACCACAGGATATGTGAGCGCACCCCTTAAGCTTTCGGATATCGCCTGTTCCTTCTCGTAGAATTCGGCGAGAGCAGTCATACAGGTATCAGTCTTTCCGGAATCTTCTCCGAGGGAGATCATGTTGATAACATAATCCGGAAATACACCGGTTTCTTCAAGTGCTTTCGAGAAGGTCTCACCCTTTCGGCAGATGTCACGGATCTGGGTTATCAGTTCGCGTGCCTTATCGTTCTTGCTGTCATTGAGAAGGATCTGCATGGCATCTCTCGGACCGATGCCCGCTGTGAACAGCATGGAGGTCTGCCTGAAAAAGGATGCAATTTCTTCGTTTGATAGACTTTTCTGTTTTGCCATCGTGTTACTCCTCTGAAATATCAATAAATTTTCTGAAGTGTATAATTGGTACCGTCACCGATGAATTTCTTAAGCGTCTCGTTGTTTGTGCTGGCACCGAAAGTGGGATCCATAAGCTGCCAGGTATCACCGGTGAACTCGACAATGCCGTTAACCCAGCCCTTGTCATCTATATGAACGCTTATCCATGCGTGGTATGCATCGGCGGCATATCCGATCTCAAGCCTTGTAGGTATGCCCTGGCTTCTCAGCATTGAGCACATCAGGGATGCATAGTCCAGACAGATGCCGGTTTTTGTGGAGAGCGTCGTATCTATGTCGGGAACATAGTTTGTGGGTTTGCTTTCCGCTTTGGCCTTGTCGTATGTGATATTGTCTATGATGTAATTATATATAAGCTCAACGGCTTCAAGATCGGAATTGGCGCTGTAGACCAGATCCGATGCGAAATCAACGGCCTTGCTGTCCTTGCTGAAATTGACATACTGGTTGGGGTAGAGGTACGGAGTAAGCTCGTCGGATATCTGGACGTCGATGATCTCCGACATCGCAACCGCATAGGATGTGCCCTCAATGTTCTCATAAACTGCGACGGTGTATGAACCGTTGCCACCGGTTAATGGGAAGACCTCATAATCCTTGCTTTTAAGGTCGTAGGTGTATACCTCCTCGTCCGGACCGGTGATCCTGAGCTTTATTACCGGAACCGTACCGGTATATTTAACACAGACATATCCGTCTTCCGTATGTGAATAATCGACAGAGGCCACTTCATTTTCAAGAAGAAGGGTTCCGTCCGCCTCAGGTACAAGGCAGCGCACACTGTTATCCCTGCTTCCTTTGGTGGGAGCAGAGCTCGTTTCCGTAGCGGCACTGCTTTGGGAAGTTCCCGAGCTGCTGCCTGAGGAAGAAGAGGAAGAAGACGATCCGCTTCCAGAGGAAGACGTGCTTCCCGACAGCTGTGAGGGAGACGGTGCACCTCCGCAGGCGGAGAGGACCGCGCTTAATAAAAGTGCCGACAGCGAATATGAAATTTTCCGTAAGTTTCGTATACGCATATAAATAATGTAACATATTTATCAGAAAATTTTAATACTTTAATAAGTATTTTTGCATTTTTATATAGGCCTTTATATGTTATACTGATATAAGTTTGAGCACAAAAACGTATGGATCGATACGGAGGATACAGATATATGAGAGTACTTGTCACGGGAGTAGCCGGACAGCTCGGACATGATGTGATGAACGAGCTTTCAAAGCGCGGTATAGAAGGAATGGGCAGCGATCTTGCACCGGCTTATTCCGGAGCGGATGACAAAAGTGCGGTAACGAGAATGCCATATTACGCTCTTGACATCACAGATAAAAATGCAGTGGAAAAGCTTATCGGCGAGCTTTCACCGGATGCGGTCATTCACTGCGCCGCATGGACTGCAGTGGACCTTGCCGAGGATGAGGATAAACAGGATAAGGTCCGCGCGATAAATGCGGGAGGGACAAGAAATCTTGCAGAGGCGGCAAAAAACGTTGATGCAAAAATGATATATATCTCCACGGACTATGTTTTCAATGGGCAGGGTGAGACGCCCTGGGATCCGGACTGCAAAGATTATGCACCGTTAAATGTATACGGTCAGACAAAGCTTGAAGGAGAGCAGGCGGTTTCGGAAATCCTTGATAAGTATTTCATAGTCAGGATAGCATGGGTATTCGGACAGAACGGAAAGAATTTTGTCAAGACCATGCTGAACGTGGGAAAGACGCATGATGAGGTCAGGGTTGTCTGCGATCAGGTTGGAACTCCGACCTATACGCTGGATCTTGCAAGGCTTCTCGTGGATATGATCCTTTCCGACAAATACGGATACTATCATGCGACCAACGAAGGCGGATATATTTCCTGGTATGATTTCACCAAGGAGATCTACCGCATTGCCGGGTTAAAGACGAAGGTTACACCTGTCACAACTGAGGAGTACGGACTTTCCAAGGCCGCAAGGCCGTACAATTCAAGACTGGACAAGAGCAAGCTGGCCGCAAACGGATTCACTCCGCTTCCAACATGGCAGGATGCGCTCGAGCGGTACATACCTCTTATTAAAGACTGATGATCACGCTTGGGGCAAAACACATTTTGGCCCAGGCATCATAAATATAAGGTTTAGGAGAAATTGAAAATGGCTGAAAGTTATGTTGAGTGCCTTGTCAAAGGCCGTCCGAACAACGGTGCGAGGGCACTGATGATATTTTTATATGTACTTGCCGGATTGATCGTGGTAGCGACTTTTCTTTTCGGAAAGCTCTGGCTTCTGCTTTTTGCGATCGGCGCGGGAGTGGGAGGATACTTTGCCGGAAAGCGTGTGTATGTCGAATACGAATATCTCTATATCGATAAGGAACTTGTTATCGATAAGATCTACAATCAGGAAAAGAGAAAGAGGATCGCTACATACAGCTTTGACAAGGTTCAGGTCATCGCTCCAATTAAGTCATATCATCTGGATAATTTCGGAAAACTCTCGGCAAAGCCGAAGGATTACAGCATCGGATATGAGGAACAGCCCGACAAGAGATATGTGATGTTCTATGAGGGACAGGAGCAGGTTCTTATCTCACCCAATGAAGATCTGGTGAAGATCATGAAGAATGCCGCTCCGAGAAAAGTGTTTTCAGACTGATGAATAAGCGCTTTATCGCTTTATCAGAGTAAAAAAATTCGTACTTGATAAAAAAAATAAAATGTTTTATAGTATTAAAAATTTACATAAATCGTTTTCTTTTCCTTTAGGAGTACACTAAAACACTAGTGTAGCCTAAAAAACAAAATCATGTCGGTAAACCGACATAATTAGGAGGTTCAAGATGGCACAGATCATAGGCGAAGGCATCACATTTGATGACGTACTTCTCGCACCTGCATTTTCACAGGTGATCCCCAATCAGGTCGACGTTTCCACATGGCTCACAAAAAAGATCAGACTTAATATCCCGCTTATGAGCGCGGGAATGGACACAGTAACCGAGCATCGTATGGCTATCGCAATGGCCAGACAGGGCGGTATCGGTATCATTCATAAGAATATGTCGATCCAGGCTCAGGCTGAAGAGGTCGATAAAGTTAAGCGTTCCGAGAACGGAGTTATTACGGATCCCTTCTCTCTTACTCCGGATCATACTCTTGCGGATGCCGATGCACTTATGGCAAAGTTTAGGATCTCGGGCGTACCTATCACTGAGGGAAAGAAGCTTGTCGGAATAATCACCAACCGTGATCTCAAATTCGAGACCGACTACACCAAGAAGATCAGTGAGTGCATGACAAGTGAAAATCTTGTTACCGCAAAGGAAGGGATCACACTTGAGGAAGCTAAGCAGATCCTCGGAAAAGCCAGAAAAGAGAAGCTTCCCATCGTGGATGATGATTTCAACCTTAAAGGACTTATCACGATAAAGGATATCGAGAAGGCCATCAAATATCCTCTTGCGGCGAAAGACTCTCAGGGACGTCTTCTCTGCGGTGCCGGAGTAGGAATCACGGCAAATGTACTTGAGAGAGTGGATGCACTGGTAAATGCGCATGTCGATGTTATTGTTCTCGATTCCGCTCACGGACATTCACAGAATGTTATAAACTGCGTAAAGATGATCAAGGAGAAATATCCGGATCTTCAGGTTATCGCAGGTAATGTTGCTACCTATGAAGGGACAAAGGCTCTTATCGAGGCAGGCGCAGATGCGGTGAAGGTCGGCATCGGTCCCGGATCCATCTGCACAACCCGCGTTGTTGCAGGTATCGGTGTTCCTCAGATCACAGCAATCATGGACAGCTACAGAGCCTCTAAGGAATTTGGAGTTCCCATCATCGCAGACGGCGGAATCAAGTATTCCGGTGATGTCACTAAGGCACTGGCTGCAGGCGGAAGCTGCTGTATGATGGGTTCGATGTTTGCGGGTTGCGAGGAGAGCCCCGGAGACTTCGAATTATATCAGGGAAGAAAATACAAGGTTTACCGTGGAATGGGATCCATCGCAGCCATGGAGAACGGATCAAAAGACCGTTATTTTCAGGAGAATGCCAAGAAACTCGTACCTGAGGGAGTCGAGGGACGTGTTGCTTACAAGGGAAGCGTTGAGGATACCATATTCCAGCTTATCGGCGGACTTCGCTCAGGAATGGGATACTGCGGAGCGGCAACGATCCCCGAGCTTACAGAGAAGGGACAGTTCGTCAAGATCTCATCCGCATCCCTTAAGGAGAGTCATCCCCATGATATCCATATCACAAAGGAAGCTCCCAACTACAGTGTTGAGACAAACTGATAATACATCTTATAAGAGAGCCGGTTATGGCTCTCTTTTTTCTTTCCTTTTTTGTTATTAAAACTCTTTTTTGCTTTCATTGAGGTAAGGATTATGGTAAAATATTGAAATGTATCGGATATGAACATCCTATGGATTTAGGGATATATAAATCGGCAAAGAGAGAGTAAAAATGCTGAACACGGAATATAACGAGGTTATCAATTTAAAATCGCTTAAAAAACTGCAGGCGGAATACTGCAGCGCCTTTGGCGTGTGCTCAGTCTGCCTTGATACCAATGGGCAGATCATAAATTTTGCCGGTGAATTAAAGGGTATTACCGATGACGAGGGCTGGGAACGCGAATTCATGGAGCTTGATATCGTCAAAAACCTTTATGGTTCGGTGGCGGGAGATTCCATTGAGGACATAAACATCATCAGACTGAGTGCCGAAGATACGGACGACAGTTATTGGTTTGCAGCAGTGGCGATCAGGATCGAGACTCAGATGGTATCGATCTGGATCATTGCAGCACCGGGCGATTTTGATGAAAAAACCTTTTTAAGCCGTCTTGATATACTCAGGGATACAGCTTCCATGGTCTATGCCGGAAGACTGAATCTCATCGATGCAGAGATAAGGAATATCAAGAAAAAGAATGCCGATCTTGAACAGGGACTGATAAATAAAGCTTATAAGGCAAGCTCGATGCTGATGAATCTGCTTGATTCCAAGGCATCAATAGAGACGGTGATGCAGCTCTGGCTTGAGACGACGGGAGAATATCTCGGAGTTGATGGAGCCGTTATTTACAGGTTCGAGGGAAGCGGGCCGGAATGCGAAATACTTGCCGAGTATAAAAAGCCGGGAATTATGCCGCCGGAGATCACAGATGAGGCCATTGACAATGCCAGGGGAGCATTTAATACGGAAACGCCTCAGATCCTATCCTCCGGCGCAATTCTTACGGAGGATTACAAGGTTTATACCGTAGCGGGACTCAGCTCGCTTATCACTATGCCGGTTATCATGAAGTCTGACGGATCCGGAAACATGATATCCGTATTCAGAAACTACGGCGGAGTAAGAGACTGGACGAGCGAAGAAATCAGATTTGTGTCCGATGCGGTAAGGCTGATCCAGAACGTTATTGTTACCAGGATCAACAGGAATTCCATAGCCGGATCCTTCAGGGCACTTGAAGATATACTGAACAATATCGGAGTATCCATATATCTGACCAGACGTGATGACGGTAAAGTCATCTTTGTCAACAAGATGCTCATAGAGACCTTTGAGACGGAGTGGAAAAACGGTAAGCTCAACTCAATGATCGTCGACGGCATGGCGCGCCTTAAAAAAGATGAGACCGGATTTGAGATCTATAATTCCAGGCTTGACAGGTGGTTTGAGGTCAGCTCTAAGAATATCGAATGGATAGACGGCTCTGCTGCTAATCTTTATTCGCTATACGATATCACGGACCGAAAGCTTCATCAGAGCAAGATAGAACAGCAGGCGTTTACCGATTTCTTAACCGGATTGTATAACAGAATGTGCTGCGAGAGAGATCTCGCCAGACTTATAGACGAGGTTGAGAAGGAAGGAACTCGCGGTGCCCTTGTATACCTCGATCTCGATGATTTCAAGCATATAAACGACGGACTCGGACATCAGTACGGAGATGTCCTGCTTAAATCGATCTCTACGGCTATGAGATCCGTTCACGGTGTGGAGAATAATTGTTACCGTATGGGCGGTGATGAGTTTGTAATACTTATTCCTCCTTCATCCTTCGAGAGATTCGAGAGCATCTTAACGGAGATAAAGGATGTGTTTAGCCGTCCGTTTTTCCTTAAGGACTCGGATTATTACTGTACATCAAGTATCGGTGTAGTTACATTCCCCGATAACGGAAATACCGTTCAGGGACTTATCAGAAAAGCCGACATTGCCATGTACGAGGCAAAAAAAGGCGGAAAGAACCGGCTTGCCAGATACAGTTCCGATCAGGACTCATTTGCGGGAAGACGTCTTGATATGGAAAAGAATATGCGTGATGCGGAGGATTCAGGTTACAGGGAATTCCAGGTTTACTACCAGCCAATTATTGATGTTGAGGACGGACTTGAGGAATGCATCGGAGCCGAAGCCCTTGTCAGATGGGACAGTAAACAGCTCGGTTTTGTCTCACCTGTGGATTTTATCCCCCTTGCCGAATACTTAGGGCTCATCAATCCCATCGGTGACCATGTGCTGAAGCAAGCTTGCAGGACAGTTAAATCATGGAATGACCGCGGGTACGGATATATGAAGGTCAATGTCAATCTTTCCGTGGTACAGCTTCTTCAGAACAATATCGTTGAGATAGTGGAGAAGACGCTGAAGGAGACCGGGCTTAAGCCTCAGAATCTTACTCTGGAGGTTACCGAATCCCTTGCGATTAACGATATGCAGAGAATGATAGGCATACTCTCAAAGATCAAAGCCCTCGGAGTTTCGATCGCGCTCGACGATTTCGGAACGGGATATTCTTCTCTTAATCATATCAGAGAGATACCCTTTGACATAATCAAGGTCGATCAGAGCTTTGTTAAGGATCTTGCCGATGACGCATATTCGCAGGCCTTTGTTAAGATGGTGGCCGAACTTGCACAGACCAGGGGCGTTAAGATCTGTGTTGAAGGTATCGAGACTCCCGCACAGTACAATGTCGTAAAGAATTTCAAGGTTAAGTATATCCAGGGATTCTATTTTGACAAGCCGCTGCCACAGAGTATTTTTGAAGATAAATATCTTAAATAAATTATTGTTAGGAGAAAAGCCATGACATCCATGAAAACAGAGCTGAGCACAAACGCTTATCCCGGAAGAGGCATCGTTGTCGGAAAGACACCGGACGGAAAATATGCGGTGACCGCATACTTCATTATGGGGAGAAGCTCAAACAGCCGCAACCGTATATTCGTTGAAGACGGCGAAGGCATTCGCACACAGGCTTTCGATCCCTCAAAGCTTGAGGATCCCAGCCTTATAATCTATGCACCGGTAAGAGTGCTCGGAACCGACACAATAGTAACCAATGGTGATCAGACTGACACGATCTACGAAGGAATGAAAAAGGGTGAGACCTTTGAGCAGTCATTAAGATGCAGAGAGTTTGAGCCCGACGGACCTAACTTCACTCCCAGGATTTCCGCAGTGATGCATCTTGCGGACAAGAGCTTTTCCTATGAGATGTCTATCTTAAAGAGCAATAACGGAGACCCCTCATCATGTCAGAGATTTACATATTCCTACGAGAATCCCAAGGCGGGAGAGGGACATTTTATTCACACCTACATGCATGACGGAAATCCTCTTCCCAGCTATGTGGGAGAGCCCACATCCGTTGAGATACCGGGTTCGATAGATGAGTTCTCAAAGCTTCTTTGGGAAAATCTGAACGAGGAAAACAAGGTTTCGCTTTTTGTAAGATTCATTGAGATCGAAAGCGGAAAGACTGAGTCGGTGATCTTCAATAAGAATTCATAAATATCTGTTAGGATTTTATGATTATTGTATACTTAAGAAACGAGGTAAGACAGTAATGAGCGAGATACAGTTAAAATACGGATGTAATCCCAATCAGAAGCCTTCAAGGATATATATGGAGGACGGAAGCGAGCTTCCTGTCAAGGTTCTGAACGGACGTCCGGGTTATATCAATTTTCTTGATGCTTTCAACGGCTGGCAGCTTGTAAAGGAGCTTAAGGAGGCTACAGGGCTTCCGGCAGCTACTTCCTTTAAGCATGTTTCACCCGCCGGTGCAGCGGTAGGGCTTCCCCTTACAGATACGCTTGCAAAGATTTACTGGGTGGATGATCTGGGAGAGCTTAGTCCCCTTGCATGTGCTTATGCCAGAGCCAGGGGTGCAGACAGAATGTCCTCCTTCGGAGATTTCATTGCACTCTCCGATGTTTGCGATGCAGATACCGCCCGCCTCATAAAGAGAGAGGTTTCGGACGGCGTTATCGCACCGGGTTATACAGAAGAAGCTATGGAACTTCTGATGCAGAAGAAAAAGGGCGCTTACAATATCCTTGAGATCGATCCTGATTATAAGCCCGCACCTCTTGAGAAAAAGCAGGTTTACGGTGTCACCTTTGAACAGGGCAGAAACGAGCTCGATGTTAACAGCGGTCTTTTGGATAATATTGTGACAGACAATAAGGAGATCCCGGAGAAGGCTCTTATCGATATGAAGATATCCCTTATCGTGCTTAAATATACCCAGTCGAACTCGGTATGCTATGTTAAGGACGGACAGGCTATCGGCATCGGTGCAGGGCAGCAGTCCAGGATCCATTGCACAAGGCTTGCCGGCAGCAAGGCTGACAACTGGTATCTTCGCCAATCTCCGAAGGTAATGGGACTGCAGTTTGCAGACGGACTCGGACGTGCCGACAGGGATAATGCGATAGACGTTTATATCGGCGATGAGTATGAGGATGTCCTCGCCGAAGGCGTATGGCAGAAGACCTTTAAGGTAAAGCCCGAAGTGTTTACAAGAGAAGAAAAGAAGCAGTGGCTTGCCGGTATGAAGGATGTAACCGTTGGTTCGGATGCTTTCTTCCCCTTCTCAGACAATATCGAGCGTGCCCATAAGAGCGGAGTAAAATATATAGCTCAGCCCGGCGGATCCGTAAGGGACGATGCGGTCATAGAATGTTGCAATAAATACGGAATGGTGATGGCATTTACGGGAATAAGACTTTTCCATCACTGATTAAGACAATGAAACTGAGTGATCTTCTTGTATACAAAGAAATATGGATACAGTGTCACGATAATCCTGATCCGGATACCATAGGTTCGGGATATGCGCTATACAGCTATTACACCTATAAAGGTTTGAAGGTCAGACTTTTTTACAGCGGCAAAAATCCCATCTCAAAGACGAATCTCCTTATCATGACAGAGATGCTTGAGATACCACTTGAGTTTATTCCCCAGGATGAACTTAAGAAAATGACTGTCGAGGGACTTCTTCTCACTGTGGACTGTCAGTATGGATCCGGAAATGTGTCGCATGTAAACGCCAAAGATATCGCCATGGTGGACCACCATCCGATGGAGTTTGGCAGAGGTGACAATATCAGGATCTCACCGGGGCTCGGAAGCTGCGCGACGCTTGTCTGGCAGATGCTCTGTGAGGAAAAGTTTCCGGTGGCATCCGATAAAAAGATCGGAACGGCACTTTATTACGGCCTTTATACCGATACAAATCAGTTCTCCGAGCTGTTCGGGGCAGAAGACCTGGATATGAGGGATTCCGTCAATATAGACAGCCGGCTCATGCAGAAGCTGAGAAAGACAAACCTTTCGCTCAGGGAGCTCGAAGTTGCCGGAGAGGCAATGAAAAACTATTTCTATGACAGCGAGCATCGCTACGCGATCATAAAAACCCAGCCCTGCGATTCGAATGTCCTCGGCCTTATCGCCGACTTCCTGATGCAGGTTGGCGAGATAGATATCTGTGTCGTTTATAATGAGGTCGACGACGGATTCAAGATCTCCGTCAGAAGCTGTGTCAGAGAAGTCAACGCCAATGAACTTGCGGGATTTCTTACGGAAGAGGTCGGTACGGGCGGCGGACACTATGATAAGGCCGGCGGGTTTATCAGCCGTAAGCTGTATTTTTCAAAGTATCCATCAATGGACACAAGTGAGTATTTCAAGATCTGTCTTACGGAATACTGTGAGTCATTTGAACTGATAAAGGATTCCGACTACAGCTTCCCCAAGGGGAAAAAGGTCGGGCTCTATAGAATAAAAGACAGGCCGTTTATCATTGTCAGGCCTGAGAGCTTTATAAAACCCGGATCCATGGTCACGTTAAGATGGGGAAAGCATATTGAGGATATAGAGATAGTTCACGACGAATACTGGTCCCTGGAAAAAGGCGGATATATCCAAAGGTTATCAAGAGAAATATTCGGAAAGTTCTTCAATCCGACGGATGAGGAAATACCTGAGAACTACAGTGATATAAAAGGACTGCCGACGGTAAGGTGCTGGAGTGACGGGAGAGTGTATTCCATTGCGGGATATGCGGTTGTATGCAGACCGAAGGAGAGCCTGAATGCCAGAGGAATAAAGCTTACAAGAAATGTTAAGCTCTTTCCCGAGTGGGCAGATGGAAGATATATCTCCGGCTTTATCGGAGACTATCTTTTGATGAGTGATAAAGAAAGTAAATTATTTATAGAACCGGGTGAGTTCTTTGACGCGAACTACGAACCGGTCGAGGAGTAGCAATGGCAGAATCAAAGCATTTTATCGAAAATTTCATTGACAAGGATCTGGAGGAAGGTGTTTACGATCATGTACAGACACGTTTTCCTCCCGAACCCAACGGATATCTTCACATCGGACATGCAAAGAGCATTATATTAAACAGCACCATGGCCAAGGAATATGGCGGAAAGTTCAACTTAAGGTTTGACGATACCAATCCTTCAAAGGAAAAGACGGAGTTTGTCGAGTCCATTAAGGAAGATGTTAAGTGGCTTGGTGCGGACTGGGAGGACAGACTCTTTTTCGCATCGGACTATTTTGACAAGATGTATGAGGCTGCCGAAAAGCTGGTTTTAAAAGGCAAGGCATATGTCTCAGACCTTACCGCTGATGAGATAAAGGAGTACAGAGGCTCATTTACGGAACCCGGTAAGGACGATCCTTCAAGGGAGAGGAGCATCGAGGAAAACCTGAAACTCTTCAGGGAGATGAAAGACGGAAAATATGCGGACGGTGAGAAGGTTCTTCGCGCAAAGATAGATATGGCATCCCCCAACATCAATATGAGAGATCCCGTTATCTACAGAGTTGCACATATGTCACATCACAATACGGGAGACAAGTGGTGCATCTATCCCATGTACGATTTTGCGCATCCCCTGGAGGACGCATTTGAAGGAATAACACACTCATTATGCACGCTTGAGTTTGAGGATCACAGACCTCTTTATGATTGGTTTGTTCGTGAGGTAGGTTTTGAAATGCCTCCGAGACAGATCGAGTTTGCAAAGCTTTACTTAAAGAATGTTGTCACAGGAAAGAGATATATAAAGAAGCTTGTTGAAACCGGTGTGGTAGACGGATGGGATGATCCCAGGCTTGTATCCATCGCCGCTTTAAGACGAAGAGGATTTACTCCCGAGTCCATAAGGAAGTTCATCGAGATATCCGGTATCTCAAAGTCACAGGCTGTCGCCGATTATGCGGCTCTTGAGTACTGCATAAGAGAGGACTTAAAACCATCGGTTTCCCGTATGATGGCTGTTCTCGATCCGATAAAGCTTGTTATTGACAATTATCCCGAAGGACAGATCGAGATGCTCACAGCTTTGAACAATCAGGAGAACGAAGAGCTTGGCAGCAGGCAGATACCCTTCAGCCGCGAGCTTTATATCGAGCGCGAAGATTTCATGGAGGAGCCCCCGAAGAAATACTTCAGACTCTTCCCCGGAAATGAAGTAAGACTTATGAATGCTTACTTTGTTACCGCAGTTTCATGCGAAAAAGATGCCGACGGCAATGTGACGGTGGTTCACTGCACCTACGATCCGGAGTCAAAGGGAGGAAACAGCCCGGACGGCAGAAAGGTTAAAGGAACGATCCATTGGGTATCAGCCGAAAAGGCAAAGGCAGTCACAGTCAGGCTCTATGAAAACCTTATTGATGAGGCCAAGGCAGACGAGATGGGATCTACCTATGATGAGAACGGAGAGCTTTATCTTAATCCCAATTCTCTTACCGTTTGCAAGGCCTTAGTCGAGCCCGCACTCGCCGAGGCAAAGGCCTTTGACAGATTCCAGTTCGTAAGACAGGGCTTTTTCTGTGCCGACTGCAAGGATTCAAAGGACGGGGAACCGGTGTTCAACCGTATAGTATCGCTGAAGAGTTCGTTTGTTCTTCCGAAGGATACGACTGAATGAGGCTAAATTCTTTTTAAATGAGGTAGTTAAAAATGGCAGGTTTATTGGACGGACTGGAGAGTCTCGGACTTGGCAAACTTCAGAATGTGGACGTATTTGCCGACGAAAAAAAAGATGCCGGTGAGGAAGAAAAAAAAGAGGCACCTAAAGGTCCTTCTGAGGAAGAACTGATTTATGATAAGGAATTTGACTGTCCGGTCTGCAACAGGAAGTTTTCCGCTAAGGTTATGAAGACCGGAAAGGCCAAGCTTCTTGGAACCGACTCCGATATGAGACCTAAATACGAGGGGATAGATTCCAACAAGTATGATGTTCTTCTTTGCAGCCATTGCGGTTATGCATCACTTATCAGGTATCACGGAAATCTTCTTCCGACGCAGATCAAGAACATCCGGGAGAATATCAGCCAGAATATAAAGCTGAACAAGTATAATGATCCCGTTTACGGATATGATGAGGCCTTTGAGAGATATAAGATAGCCCTTGCAAACGCTGTCGTTAAGAAGTGCAAGATCAGTGAGAGATCATTCATCTGTTTAAAGACAGCATGGCTGCTCCGCGGAAAGAGGGAGGAGCTTATTGCTCAGGGCAAGGCTTCCTTACAGGAGCAGGAGTCTCTTGAAAATCAGGAGAAGGAATATCTTAAAAATGCTTATGCAGGCTTTCTTGATGCGAGAAGCAAAGAAAATCCTCCGATCGCCGGTATGGACAATGCAACTCTCGATTACCTTCTGGCTCAGCTTGCATTCAGATTCGGTGATTACAGCACCTCGCTCAAGATGGTGGAGGCGCTTCTCATGTCAAGGGAGAGTGCAAGGATCAAGAACAAGGCTCTTGAATTAAAGGAGAATATCAAGGCTGCGAAGGCAAAAGAGGAAGGCTGAAAAACAATAATTTTTTAAAATAATAAAAGCCACGGTACATTGATCTGTACTGTGGCTTAATTAATTCCGAACAGAAAATCAGTTGTTGGCATCGCTCTCGTCAAAGAACTCTTCAACATTATCGGAAGCATCCTGCGCAGCGTCCTTAACTGTATCCTTAACCTTCTCGGCAGCATCCTTAACGGCATCCTTGAGAGGTGTGAAAGCCTCTTCAGCCTTTTCAGCTACATTGGAAGCAGCTTCCTTTACCTTATTGAGGGTAACATAGCTTCTGTCTTCTTCTTCCTCATCTTCATCGTCATCATCAAACTCGTCGATGGTGATCGCGGATTTCTTTTTCTGGGTGTAGAAATATGCAACTGCGGCTGCAATTCCGGCAACAACTGCTGTAGCAATAAGAACTTTGCCAAATTTTTTCATGGTAAAAACTCCTTTCTCATAAGTAGCATATTGCACTACATTTTAATCATTTTATTATGAGCCCGTAGCTCATCAGCACATACAATGATTATAATAAAAATTAGCCTAAATGAAAAGTCAAATCTTGATTTTTTATCAATGTTTTAGAAATCGTTTACTTGCTGGACCTGTAGGGAGCATCAGCCGGATAACCGCCTTTAAGCTTCTGCATTCCGCGCTGAACCGCATCCTTTGAATTCTTCCAGTCGGCATCCTGATTCTGATAATCAAATTTCTCCACAAGCCAGGAGACATCTTCCTGGAGTCTGTCGAAATTTTCTCTCATAAGGCGCATGACACAGCTGTAAAACTCATCTTTTTTGCTTCCGCCAAGGGCATTGTCAGCGGCCTCGCAAAGATCGCCGAAGTGAGTGATGCAAAAGCCCTTGCTGCGTCCGACTTTTTCCACAAATTCGGGATCGTTTTCCCAGAGATAAAAGAATGTATCAAGATAGCGCTTGTAGGTCTTTTCGAACTGCCCGCAGATATAGCAGCTTTTTGAGGTCTCTCTGGCCCAGTTCACAAGGGAATTATTGCTTTCGGCTTTCTTCAGCTTATCCATAAATGAGACCTTGCCGGGACGGAAGGATCGGAATTCTTTATCCATCTCACGGCGTATCTGCATGTAATGGGTTTTAAGTATCCAGCCGTTTCCAAGTGTGTTGCCGTAGGTGAACATCTTCTTGAAATGATCGCGGCAGAAGCCTTCTGCATCCGTTATCGCGCGCATGTCTGCTTCCATGTAGGAAGAACCGCTTCCGAGCACATAATCGAGAAGATCTTGTTCGACATTTCTCTCAATAAAGCAAAAAGGACATTCATCGTTGGCGTTGACCGCATCATTTAGGGGAATCGTGTAGAGTTGTTCCTTCATCTGGGAAACCTCCGGGATAGATTTTTAAGTTGGTGTATGGATCTGTTACAAAAAAATACGTATTCAGTATAACATATTTTTTTATTTTTTTCGGTCTTTTTTATATGAGGGTAAAATAATGCGCTTAAATATCGTATAATGAAAACATGGGAAAACTAAAATTTATATTCGGGCCTTCGGGTTCCGGTAAAACTACAAAAATATATAAGGATATCCTGCAGATGGCAGGGGAGAGTCCTGAGCGGAATTTTCTCGTCATTGTTCCGGATCAGTTTACTATGCAGACTCAGACTACCCTCGCCGGGATGAGCGCTTCCGGCGGCATTCTTAATGTCGATGTCCTGAGCTTCGGACGCCTGACTCACCGCATTATGACGGAAGTGGGCTGGAAAGAGATGCCGGTGCTTGACGACACCGGGAAATGCCTGGTACTTCAGCGCGTGGCGGGAAGGATTAAGGACGACCTGCCTATGCTTGGAAGCCGTCTTAACCGTCAGGGCTATATCCACGAAGTCAAGAGTGTAATCTCCGAGTTTATGCAGTATGGGCTTTCTCCCTCCGATGTAGATAAGATCATTAGCGAGACAAAAACCCGGGGCTTCCTGGCAGCCAAGCTGGGAGATCTTAAGAAGCTCTATGAGGCATTTAAGGAATATCTGAAGGGTAATTATATAACCCGCGAAGAAAAACTTGATGTCTTGCGCGAGCTTATGCCCTCTTCTTCAATTCTGCCTGACAGTGTTATCGTATTTGATGGTTTCACAGGCTTTACTCCGATACAGGTGGGGGTTATAGCCGATCTTTTTGGAATAGCGGGAGAGGTCTGGGTATCTCTCGTTCTCGGAGAGGATCAAAGGATCGAAAACTGCAATGATATGCAGAACCTTTTCTACCTGAGCGGAAAGACATACGATACGCTTGTAAAAAAGGCAGAGGAAGCGGATGCGGAGTTGTTACCCTCCGAATATTGCAATCATGTTTATAATGCGCCGGAGATCGATTTTCTGGGAAAGAACATTTTTCGCACCGGGACAAAAAAATATAAATATGATGAAAAGAATGATAATGGCTCTGCCATAGTAATGTTTGAGACCTCATCGATAGCGGAGGAGGTGCATCAGGCCGGGCTTGCGATCTGCAGGGAGCTTAGAGAGAACAGAGACCTGCAGTTTCGCAATATAGCGCTTGTCACCGGAGATCTGGAAGGATACGCACCCTATTTTGAGAGAGAGTTTACTCGAATGGGGATCCCGTTCTATATCGACAGGACAAGCGGTATTCGCCTAAACCCGATAACCGAGGGAATAAGAAGCATGCTGGGCCTGTTCATTAATAATTTCTCGGCGGAATCCGTATTCAGATATTTAAGGAGCGGATTATCCGGGATCGATCCGGAAGAGACGGACAGGCTTGAGAATTATGTCAGAAAGAGAGGATTGCGCGGGTACAAGGCATGGAGCCGGGTATTTACGTTTGCCTCACCTAAAAAGGGTGAAAGACAGGATCCGGACAGGGAAAAGGAGCTCTCCGGATTAAATGCGGCCAGGGAATGCTTTATGAAGCAGGTCGGACTGTTTTTTAATGCATCCGTCAATTTAGAGGGCGGAGAGAAGAAAGCACCGGGAAAGCAGACTGTCGGAAAAGTATCCTTCTATGTTGATGCTCTGTATGATTTCCTTGAGGGAATAGATGCAAACGGTAAGCTATCCTCGTATGCCGATGAATTTGCAGCATCGGGTGATCCTGTCAGGGAAAAGGAATACAGGCAGATTTACCGAAAGGTCATGGAGCTTCTCGAGCAGATGATCTCACTTATGGGGGATGATGAGATCACATTGGAGGAATTTTCCGAAATACTTGATGCCGGTTTTTCCGAGATCCGTGTAGGCACGATACCGCAGACTGTGGACAAAGTGCTTATCGGAGATATCGAGAGGACGCGTGTCCCTTCCGTAAAGATTTTGTTTTTTATGGGATTAAACGACGGTAATATTCCGAAGAATACCGATAAGGGAGGCATCATTTCGGATCTGGAAAGAGAGTCTCTTCGCGAGGACGGATTTGAGCTCTCACCATCGCCGAGGGAACAAATGTATAACCAAAGGTTATATCTGTACATGAATATGACCAAGCCTAAGGATAGGCTTTATCTTTCGTGGTCTTTGCTCGATTCATCCGGGAAGAGCCTTCGCCCTTCATATATCTGCGACATCATAAAGCAGATGTTCGGAGAGCTTGCGGTCAGCATGCCGGAAAAAGACCGCATCACCGATCAGATCGTCAATAAAAAAGAGGGTTTGAGATTTCTCGGAGAAGAGCTCAGACGCTTTGCCGAGAGGGCGGATTATGATGAGGACCTTGTCTATACACTTTACAGAGTCTTCGATGACGATACTGTGAGGGACAAGCGCACAAAGCTTGAAGAAGCAGCCTTTGCAAGATATGTTCCGGAGAGACTTAAAGAAAACGTGGCCGGTAAGCTGTTCTGCGAGATCCCGGAAACTGATAACGATGCTATAGCCGGAGATAAGGAACAGAATATCGATATTTTAAGTAGCAGTATCAGCCAGCTTGAGAGGTATTCGCTCTGCCATTATGCCTTTTTCCTGAGGTACGGATTAAAGCTTAAGGAGGACGAGATATTTGAGATAGGCGGTAAGGACACCGGAAATGTATTTCATATGGTATTGGAAGGGTTCGCAGACAGGCTGAAAGCGGAGGGGATCAAATGGTCCGAATTTGATGATGGATATGCATCCAATGTGATATCAGAGCTTCTTACAGAGATTACGGATATATACGGAGAGAGTGTATTTCAGGATTCCGCAAGGGCGAGACAGAGTATAAAACGCCTTAAGGATGCGCTTCTCACAAGTATTCTCACCATCAGATACCAGATCGGTAAAGGAAAGTTCACACCGACCGGATTCGAGGTTCCCTTCAAACGTGATATGGCTATTGCCCATTCAGAAGGAAGGAAAAGAGTCCTGAGGCTCCGCGGAAAGATCGACCGTGTAGATACGGCGAATGAAAGTGGAAAGGTATATGTGAGGATAATAGATTACAAATCCTCAGAAAAAAAGCTTGAGCTTGATAGGATATACGATGGCCGTCAGATGCAGCTTCCGATGTATCTGGCTCAGGAGATCGACAGGCTTGGAAAAGAAAACAAGGAATGCTGTCCGGCGGGTATGTTTTACTATCATGTCGAGGATCCTGTTATAGAAAAAAAGTCCGGTATGACTGACGAGGAGATTGAAAAACAGCGCATAAAGGCTTCAAGACTAAACGGTTATGTCACAAATGATGACGAGATCATCGGAATGAACGACATATCACTTTCGGGGAAGAGCGGAGCCTCGGATGTTGTCAGGGTAACATACAAAAAAGACGGAACGCCGGATTACAGATCCAAGGTCCTTGATCCTCAGGACGTGAGAGAGATAATCAGATACACTGAGAATACTGCAGCAAAGATGGGGGCAAGCATTCTTGACGGGGATATCGAGATCAACCCTATAGAGGGTGAAAGCTGTAAATACTGCGAGTACAGTGTATCCTGTCCTTTTGACCGCAGGATAAACGGTTTTGAAAAGCGCAAGCAGACGGAAAGTACTGAAGAAGAGATACTAAAAGCGATCAGGGAGTCAAACAGTGGCAATTAGATTTACGGATGACCAGAAGAGAGTCATAGATATCAGAAATAAAAATGTTCTCGTAAGCGCAGCCGCGGGAAGCGGAAAGACAGCGGTCCTGGTTGAGAGGATATGCTCGCTTGTCTGCGATGAGGGCAGCGGGATCGATATTGATGAACTGCTTGTCGTTACGTTTACAAAAGCAGCAGCTGCCGAGATGCGGGAAAGAGTATGCAGGCGTATCAGCGAGATGCTTGCAGAAAATCCTGGATCGGAGCATTTACAGAAGCAGTATGCCCTTGTGCATAGGGCTATGATCACCACCATAGATTCTTTCTGCCAGAATGTACTCCGAAATCATTTCAGGGAGATAGGCTTTGATCCGGATTTCAGAGTTATGGATGAAGGCGAGAAGGAACTGCTCAGGCGGGACGTTCTTGCTGAATATCTTGAAGAAAAATATGATGAGGGTGATGAAGATTTTCTGCGTGCAGCAAGATTCTTTTCTCCGAACAAGGTAAACGACAGCGAATTTGAGGAGATTATATTGGGCCTCCAGAGTTTCTCCGAGAGCTTTGCATGGCCGGAAAAATTCCTCGAAGAGAGAAAGAACGACCATGTAAATACCTATGAAAAACTTATTGACGCCGGTGTGAAAGGCGGAGAATATGAGGGCAGTGCGATCGGAATCTTCTTTTTAAGGTATCTCAGGGGAATAACCGATGGTTTTATAGCCGACTACGGATATGCATTATCCTTATGTGATAAAGAGCCGGGACCAAAGGCTTATATTGAAAAGCTTACAGAGGAAAAAGAGTCGCTTGAAAGTGTAAGGAGAAATGAAAGCGCCGCCGGTATCTGTGAGGCGCTGAGGAAGTTCTTAAATAATATCGGAAGTCTCCCCAGATACAGTACCTACAATAAAAAATCAGGAGAGCCTCCGACACAGGAGGAGCTTGAGAGGGAAGCATTTAAAACGGAAGTGAAAGGTATTCGCGACAAGATCAAAGATACCGTCAAAAAGATCATTTCTGATATCCTTGATCCTTCCCTGAAGGAAAACGCTGATGTTTCCGACAACTGCGAACCGTTTATGAATACTCTTATTGACACGGTTATAGGTTTCAGGAAGAGATTTCAGGAGAAAAAGGCTGAGAAGCATATCGTGGATTTCAGCGATCTCGAACACTTTGCCCTGGATATCCTTATCGATCCCGAGGGTAATCCCACTGCTGCCGCGCTTGAATACAGGCAGCATTTCAAGGAGATAATGGTTGATGAATACCAGGACAGCAATCTTGTACAGGACGTGCTGCTTAATGCGATCGCATCCAAGGATCCGAAGAGCTATGACAGGTTTATGGTAGGAGATGTAAAACAGAGCATCTATGCGTTCAGACAGGCCAGGCCGGATCTTTTCCTGGAAAAATATGAGAGCTACCCTGTTTCGGAAGGCTGTGAGAGGATAGATCTTTCCAGAAATTTCCGTAGCAGAAGTGAGGTACTCGAATCGGTAAACGAGATCTTCGAAAAGATAATGCATACCGAGACGGGGAAGATTGAGTATGACGAATCAGCAAGACTTAATATCGGTGCGGAATATCCCATCGATGGGGAAAATCCGGATGCCTTTAAGACAGAGCTTATACTGCTGGATTCAAAGCTGGCAGAAGAGATAAACGGCAGCAGAGCTTTTTCTGAAGGAGACAGCGCTGACGAGGGAGAAGACGAAGAAGATAAAAAGGATGATGATGATTATTCCGATGAGGAGACGGAGTCTCTGGTATTGGCAAATACTGTAAGGCGCCTTCTCTCTTCAAAAGTTACGGAGACGGTAAAGACCGAAGGCGGAGAGATCAAGCGTCTTCGCCCCGCAAGATACAGTGACATAGTTATTCTTCACAGGAGCCCTGCGAAGCTTGCGGAGGTTCTGGGAAAAATATTTGAAGAGGAGGGGATTCCGATCTCTATAAACCAGGGTGGAGGATATTTTTCAGCCCCGGAGATAAGATGTGTACTCCAGCTTATCAGGACGATCAACAATCCGCTTTCCGAAATTCCTCTTTATGGTACGCTCATTTCGGTATTCGGCGGATTTTCCGCTCATGATATAGCGGATCTTCGGGCAAAGTATCCGGATGAAGTCCTCTGGGAAGCGGTAAAAAAAGAATATCCCGGATTTGCGGAGAAGATAAACAGGTACAGAAAATACTCAACTTACAGAAGCATCAGGGAGCTTCTTCAGATCATATTTGATGAGGCGGATTATCTGGAATATATTTCCGCACTGCCTGCTGGCGCAAGGAGAAAGGCCAATGCGGAAATGCTTCTTAACTATGCTTCGGATTTTGAAAAGACAAGCTACTATGGACTGTTCCATTTTATCAGATACATAGATCAGCTTCAGAAATATACCACGGACAATACCTCGGAAGCCGATGTACTCGGAGAGAATGCGGATGTTGTGCGGCTTATGTCGATACACAAGAGCAAGGGACTGGAATTTCCGATCACGATCATTGCGGGTATGGGAAAGCAATTCAATTTTTCCGACACCAGAGGAAAACTGGTTCACGACAATGAGATCGGACTCGGCTGCGATCATACAGACCTTGTAAAAAAGACTAAAACAAAGACACTGCGCAAACGTCTGATAGCAAAAAAGATCACTGAAGATACTCTGGCGGAAGAAATGAGACTTCTGTACGTTGCTATGACCAGGGCCAAAGAAAAACTGATTATGGTTGGCAGGGTATCGGACGCCGAAAAGAAAGCGGATAAAGCAAAAGAAAGCCCGTGTAATGAGCTTTCCTACGGTAAATTTATCGGTGCGAAATGCTTTCTGGATTTTATTCTTCCCGTGGTGGGGGGCTGCGAAAGCATATATTTTCCGAAGCCTGTCAACAGCGATGATATAGAGAGTGAAAAGCAGGAGGAGCAACTTGACCTTTACGGCCACAGGACTATGCTTTCACTTTCCGAGGTAAAGGCTGACTCCACAGAGCTTGCTTCGTTAGAGGAGAGATTTGCCTATAAATATCCGTTTGAAGCCCTGAGCGAGCTCTATACAAAAACCACAGTATCGGAGCTCAAGATGGCGGCAATGTTGGATGAGGATGAGGCAGCGTTTAACCGTTTTGAAAACAGGGAAACAGAAAAATACATACCCGAATTCAAAAGAGAAAAGAGAGGGATAAGCGGAACGGTAAGAGGTAATGCATATCATCGCGTTATGGAGATCATGGATTTTGACAGGACGATCGGAAAAGTATGCGGCGGTGTATGCGGTACATACGAAGAATATGAGAAAAAAATATCCGGAGATTCCGAAGGCTTAAGAAGTTATACGGAAGATTTTCTGGAAGAAGCAAGAAAGGAACTTAGGATCTCGCAGGAAATGTTTGAGGCCGTCAACATTTCAAAGATAGTCGGATTTCTGAAAAGCAGGCTCGCATACAGGATGTGGGTAAGCGGTGCACATTTCATGGCCGGTGGCGGACTTTTCCGTGAGCAGCCTTTTGTACTGAGTATTTCCGCGGAGCGTCTTAACACAAAATTCCCTGCAGACGAAAAAGTCATCATACAGGGAATCATTGATGCATATTTTAAGGAAAACGGATCGATAGTCCTTCTGGATTACAAGACTGACAGCGTAGAAACAGGCGACGAGCTTGTAAAGAGATATGCTGCTCAGCTTGATTATTATCAGGAGGCGATCGAGAGCCTCACGGGCCTTACGGTCAGCGAGAGGATACTGTACTCATTTCATCTTGGAGAGGAAGTAATCTGCTAATTGTTCTTTGCGGCTTTTTTTCCACCCGCGGTAAAACCTACGTTACCCGACTGAGCCATCTCGGCGATTTTGGCGATAGCCTTCTTCACAGGGGGTATCTGAAGGACGATGATCGTAAGGATCATTTCCGCAAGGATATAGCTGTAGTTATATACTATGGAGTACACGCTTGTGAGTGCTTTCGGGAACCACTCCGGCATATAATCCATCCAGTACATATAACCGCCAATGGTGTGGAAAACGCCACGCATAAGACATGCGACAATATAGCCAATAAGCATTCCGTTTTTCTTCTTATACCAGAATCCTGCGATGCCTAAAGCGGTAAACGCGAAGAAGTAATCGCAGCAGGTCTGGAAGGGTGACAGGAAGTAAGTGCCACCGGATTGGATAAACTGCAGCAGGCTGAAAGCAAAAGCAGTTACCAGACCTACGTTTACACCGTAAACATAACCTATGAAGGTTATGAAAAACATTGAGAAAAGCGTGACAGAACCGCCCATCGGCATCTCAAATTTGATAAACGATGTGGCAAAGGCCAGTGCCAGAGCAATACCTGCAAAAGCAAGAGTTTTACTGCTGAATTTTTCGGTTTTCTGTTTGTGGCCGATTATTATCGCAGCTACTGCAATAAGAGCGATCATTAGTAAAATGAGCGCAATATAACCGGGTTTTGCGAGCTCGTAGTAATCTCCGTATTCAGGATCTGAAATGTGGGTAATAAAAAATGACATGTAATGCCTCCTTCCGCCGGTATTAACCGGATCAAGTGATAAGGGTTTCAGGGACATGCGATAAATGATTTTCGCAGCCCTGCTCTCAGCGTTATGCACCCCTGGCTACGCTATGAAGTTTAGAATTCTTCCGAAAAGATATGGTAAGCGCAGAAGAGAAAAAAGTCAAGAAGGAAAATTTGACGAGATATATTTTGGAGCAGAGATATGAATGATAACAACAATAGAAGATGTGTTATTGTGGGAAACGCCCCGATCGATGACAGAGAATATGTAAAAAGTATTTTGAGCCCCGAAGATTTCTATATATTCTGCGATGGGGGATTAAAACATCTTGAATGGATAAAAGATCTGACAGGAAGGGATCCGGATCTGATCGTGGGTGATTTCGATTCTGCCAAGGATCCTCATATGGCAGTTGAAACTATCACACTGCCGACGGTTAAGGATGATACCGACACTTTCTTTGCTGCAAAAGAGGCCGTAAGGAGAGAATTTGAAGATTTCCTCCTAATCGGAGTGATCGGAGGAAGGCTGGATCACACTCTGGGAAACATATCGGTTCTTCTTTATCTTCACAAAGAGGGAAAGAGTGCTTTGGCGGTCGATGACTTTTCGGATATGGAGATCGTCGGAAGCGGTATAAAAACAGTGGAAGGTACATACCCTTATTTTTCCCTGTTAAATATCGGCGAAAATCCGCATGGAATAAATATCAAAAACGCAAAATATCCATTGGTTAATGCTGAAATCCTGCCGGAGTATCAGTATGGGATAAGCAACGAGGTCCTGACGGGGAGCAAGGCGGAAGTATATGTAAATGAGGGGTATCTGCTTCTTGTGAAGGTGCGGAAGGGGTAAAAAAGAGACAATAGTTTATAAAGAAATACTCAACCGGATCGTTTGTATCTTAGTAAAAGATACCCCTGCAATCTGCCGGTAGTGACAGACTGCAGGGGTATTATTATATACTCTTTAGTTCAAGTTCTAACTGTTTTATTCCTTCGGAAGCGAGAACATTTCCTTCTCTTCCGGAGTAAGGTCCTCCATTTCACCGTCAAGATCATATATAGCATTCCAGACAGTTTCGGAGACTACAAGCTTGTCACCCACAAGCTTCTGAATTATCTTTTTGGAGTTGTCATTGATGTAGGGGATCCTTATAACCTGATCCGGACCGTACTTTTTGATTCCGGTCTCCACAACGTGTTTAAGGAGCTTTATAAGATCCATCTTGTTTCTTTCAGCCTGCGCCCAGATAAGAACAAGTTCATCATCTGTTTTCGCGATTATCGCACATCCCTGAAGGGGATCATCTATCGTTTCATCTTCAAGGAAACAGCTCATATCCGCATCCAGAATACCAGCGGCTACTGCAGATTTTACAAACGGTCTCTCGGCCATAAGCGTATTCTTGACCACTGATGTGACCTTATTATACGGAAGCACATTTTCTGATGAACCTCTTTCAATAACCTCTGTAGCTGCGTCTCCCAGCCTGATCGAAAATGATCCGTGTTCTTCATCCATCTCGAAATCAAAATCAAGTGCTTCAAAGAATCCTTTTAAGTCTGAACCTTCAACAGCATTTTCTGCGAATTTCGCCTCGATCCTGTTTATGCCGGAGATATAATCGATGTATTCGGCAACTCCGTAAATAAGTTCTGTTCCGATGCCTTTTCTTCTGTGATCAGGATCTACATAAAGAGAAGTTATCTTTACAGAGCCGTCCTCATCCGGCTCCGCCGCAACAGCGCCGGCAGGAACCTCGTCTTCCGCAATACCGAGAACAATACCCTCGAGCGTCTCAAAGCTCTCCTGTCCTTCGGGAGTGATCATCTTATAGTAAGCTTCAGGATTTGTATTTCTTAAATCTATGATCTCTATCATAATAATTTACCCTTTTTGAAATATTGTTATCCGATTTTTTTATTCCGGCCATCCTCCGCCGAGTCTTCCGACCAGCTTGGCTGCATCCTCCTGGGCATTTATGTTTCCCATAATGGCATAGAGCGTAGTGAAAAGTTCCTGTTTTTGAGCCCCATTCATGAGTGTACCGCAGACGGATCTGGCAATCTTGTCAAGCGCCTTCTGAGTGTCTGTGCTGTCACTTTCAAGGAGCGTTGTGATTGCCTTATCAACCAGCGTCATAGCCTCTGTATATGCCTTGATATTTACTTCCGAAAGATCCGCTTCACGTCCACCGTATTTGTCTCCGACCTCATCGCAGCGCTGACCGCCGAAACTTGAGGCAAATTCTCCGGTTGCACGGATATTGTGAACATGTCCGGTCTGGTTCATTGTTCCGAACGAATCGCTCTCGAAGCCTATTAGCATACCGGAATGTTTGTCTTTATTTCCCTTTTCAAGATGCATGTATAAATGTCCGCAGCTTCCGTCATTTTTCAGCTTTCGCACATTTCCTTCGGAATCGGGAATTCCGTTATTTCCCATACCGCCTATCGCTACATCCATTCCGTACTGGCTAACGGGGTTAAAGAAATTGACCTTCATTTCCTTCGCTTCTTTGGCTTCGGTCCTTCTCTTACGATGGAGAGCATGTGTAGCACTGACTCTTCGCTTAAATCCGGCCATACCGTAATAGCTTCCGAGCATCTGATCTTCAGTCCGCTGGTTAAACTCCCCGGTCTGTCCCGGCATGGTCATAATAACTCTCGAACAATGTGAAAAAGCATTTGCTACGGTATCGGGCCAGCGTCCGTCGGGAAGATTTTTGTCTCTCTGCTTTATCTTGAATTTTCCTATATGGCAGCTAAGCATGGACTTTATGATGAATATCTGTGAGCGCTGATTGAGAAGAACCTGTTCGTCGGTATATCCGTCACTTTCTTTTGCCCTCTTGGTAATTGTGGCGATCATGATCTCCGTATTCAGCAATTCATCTACTTTTTTATACTTTTCCTTAACTGCATCGGTAACCTCATCCGAATTGATAACCTGGGATATACCCATTCGAAGAAGAGGATTCATCATCTCCGTAACAGGATCTTTTTTCTTTAATAGCTCCTTGACGAAATCCTCCGGAGTTCCGGTTATCGGGTGCTTTGCTATATACTCTGTCGCAGCACGATTCCTTAAAGTGGTATCAAGCTCCTGCATATGGGAGCAGTCCCCGTCCTTAACTTTTTCATAAAGCTCCTGCTGGGTTATCTTATGACCTTCGATCTTGACCTTGTCTCCAAGGATTTTCTGCATCAAAGGAGTATGCAGTTCTTCACCGCGGACAAACTTAGCTATGTCCTTTTCCTTTTTATGCTGTTTTTTAGCAGCCTTTTTCTCGTCCTTGGAAAGACTTGAGAAGGACTTCGTCTCAAAAGCCGGCTGGGCAGATTGATCGTTATCACCGTCATTCTGCGCGCCCTGTGAACTTATTTTTTGCTGATACTGTGTTTCTTCTGTCTGAAGCTGTGTAAAAAATGTCAATTCATCTTTTTTCTCTTTTTGCACTTGACCCGGTCCTGCCATATTTAAGTACCTCCGCTAAAGTTAATTAAGCTTGATCTGTGACATCACCTTTCCGACTTTGTCCTTGATACAAAGATCTGCATGGCTGTCTCTTGAAGTAGGTGCCATATTTATAACAACGAGTTTATCTCCCCTGAAATAATCGATAAGTCCCGCCGCAGGGTAAACTGCAAGAGATGTACCTGCAATGATAAGTACCTGAGCGTTGCTGATATACCATATTGATTTGCTTATGGTATCCTGATCTAGACCTTCTTCATAGAGAACAACATCGGGTTTTACCGGGCCGCCACACTCATCACATACGGGATAATCTCCCTCGGAATTTTTGATATATTCAAAATCAAAGAACTTACCGCAGTTTTCACAGTAATTGCGAAGCGTGGATCCGTGCAGTTCAAGAACTTCCTTGCTTCCTGCTTTCTGATGGAGGCCGTCAATATTCTGGGTAATGACTGCTTTCAGCTTTCCGGCACGCTCAAGCTCCGCGAGCTTTAAATGACACGCATTCGGTTCTACTCCCTCTATCATGAGCTTATCCCTGTAGAACCTGAAAAACTCTTTTCTGTGTCTTACATAGAATGTATGACTCAGCATTGTCTCGGGGGGATAATCGTATTTCTGATTGTAGAGACCGTCAACACTTCGAAAGTCGGGAATCCCGCTCTCGGTAGAAACCCCGGCTCCGCCGAAGAAAACTATATTGTCATACTTGTTTATTATCTCATTAAGTTCTTCGATCCTGTCCATGAATTTACCTCCTTCAAAATATATGATACAATATTCGCTAAGCGAAAACGGTATTGTTTAGCATAAGTCGGCTGATTCAACCATACCACAATTATACTTCAAAAACGTATTATGGAGCAAGAGATGAATATCTTTGAGCAAAGAAAAAGCATAAGAAAATACAAGGAAACCGAAATTCCCAAGGAGGATCTTCTTAAGATCATAGAAGCCGGCAGGCTTGCACCTTCTGCCAAAAACCGTCAGCCCTGGAGATTTGTCGTACTGACCGGGGACAAAAAGGAAAAAGTCCTTGAGAAAATGGAAAAAGGCATAAACAGATCTAAGAAATCAATCTTTATGCCAAAGAAATTCAGAAACGGTATGGCAAGTGCCGAAAATACGCTTCGCATTATGAGAGAGGCTCCGGTGGTTGTACTTGTATTTAATATACTTTCGGGTAATCCCTATCCGCCGGTTTTTGCCGGAAAGAGAGTTTCCGAGATACACAATTCCCTGTCAATAGGGGCCGCCATTGAAAATATGCTTTTAAAGGCAACGGAAATGGGTATCGGATCTTTGTGGATAGGCAATACGGTTTATGCGCATAAAGAGATCACAAGCTATCTTGGAACAAAGGACCAGCTTATCTCCGCAGTAACCTTTGGTTATCCCAATGAAGAGCCCGAGGGAAGACCGAAGAAATCCATCGAAGAGATAACTCAGTTTCTGTAAAAGAGCTTAGTCAGACCTAAGCGTTTAAATAAACAAAGTACTTTTTCAAAAGCAAAAGAGAAGGAGATTTAAAAATGGGAATGAAAGAAATGCCGGTCATTACAGAACTTGATAACGGAAGAAAATTCTGGACGCACTGCTTTCCGGCCTTTAAGGTGAAAGTGCTGGTTGAAAAGCCGGATCTTTTGGCCGATATAGTAAACTTCGGTTACATAGCTCCGTATCTTATGATCTTTGAGGAAAAAGATATGAGCCCTGAGGAAGAGATAGAATTTGCCGATAAAAACGGCTTCTCTCAGATTGCGGCAAAGCATTCGTCAAGCGTTGTATTTATCTATCCCACAGCAGAAGGCGGATGGGACAATGCACCCGACACTCTTTTCCCCGATGTTATCGCAAACTCAAGGATCCACCAGTATTTCAAGGACGGTGTAGTCACCGCAAAAAACAGATTTACCGGAGCGCAGGAGGATTTTTATATCAGAGGTGCGATATTCAGAACAGCTCTGTACGGCTACGGAAAATCCGCCGACTATATCGCAAAGAATCTTCTTAAGACGTTGAACGGTGAATTCCTTTGGGGACCGGGCGAGATCACACCTGCCTGTGTATCACTGGAAAGATTATCTGTCATTCCCGATCCGGAAAGAGATGATATTCCTGTCGTCTCCGTCTCAAATTCCGATTCCGTCAATGCCGTATTCAAAGATAAATGCAAGCATCTTCTTGTCAGAGAAAAAAGCAATGTCTCCGAGGAGTTTTCAAGCTTCGTATGGAAGTATAAGAGATGGGTGGGCGGTCTTCAAATAAACGATGATTATAATGATCTCGGACTTATCTGTGAGCCCGGCTGCGAGACAGTAAATACTTCAGCGGACAATAACGGTGATGACAAAGGATCCGTATCCCACAGGATCGGATATGTTGCCTGGTATAATAAAGGACTTTTTGATAACGGCAAGGTTCCCACGCTTCTTGCATTTCACGGCGGCGGAGATTCGGCTTTCTATATTGCGCATGAGTCCGGCTGGTACAAACATGCAAACAAATACGGCTTCCTTCTGATCGCAGTGGAAAACCATCTTAACAGTACAGCAACCGAAATGATCGAGCTCATTGATAAGCTTAAGGAAAAGTATCCCATCGATGAAAAAAGGCTTTACGCCAGCGGCTTCTCTATGGGCGGCTGCAAATCATGGGATCTGTATCAGGAGTATCCGGATAAATTTGCCGCACTTGCACCGATGGATGCCACCTTCGAGGTAGGACTCAATGTCTACGGCAAACCGGCGCCCTGTGCGATCAACAAAGACAGGCCTGTTCCAATCTTTTATACCGGTGGCGAGATCACTCCTCTGCCCGAGCTTCCTTTCCAGGCGGAGAAGTGTTTCGATAGGATAAAATATGTCTTTGAAGTAAACAAAGTCAGAAAGGCATTTGACAAGAAATTCGAAGATCAGTCCGACTGGGAAAACAAGATATGGTCCGTTAACGGAGATAAGATCGAAGAAATTGAAGATAAGTCAAGAGACAGTATCCTGACTCTCCACTACTTCGAGGATACTGAAGGCAGATATACAACTGTTCTCGGTTCCATAAGCGGCCAGGGACACGAATGTAGGACACATACTTGCGAACAGGCATGGAAATTTATGTCACAGTTTACGCTGTAGGACTATTTGAAAGATTACAAGACCGGGCAGGGAATCAATCCCTGCCCGGAAATATTATGTCATGAAATTCTAACAGATGAATATTTCTTTATAAACTCTTCAGCCTTTGTTTCATCGAGATCGAAAAGCTTAATAAGTTTCTGCTTAATTACAGCTTCTGAGACACCATCTTCCAGCTTGTCGATTATAAACACACGAATGCCTTCTTCACGGCCTTCCTCACGGCCTTCCCTCAAGCCATCTTCTCTTGCAGTGCGTTTCCATTCCTGATAATCAAAAGGTTCGAAATCTTCAAATAATCTTCCCATACGCCGCTCCTTTATCTGATCCGTAAAATCAAGCAAAGTGTCCTCCGGTACGTTGATTTCTCTCAAAAGCACTGCAATAACTCTTGATAAAATGTTCAGAACTTCCTGCGGTGCTCTTTGCGAGATATTGTCAAAATATCCTTCCGGAAACTTCAGGTTTTTAAACTCTTTTACACTCTTTAATTTGTTTATCAGCATGACAAGAGATATCTCGTCATTTTTGTCTATCAGTTCTGACTGTTCGTGATCATACAATCTGAAAAGCAGATATGAATAATCGGGAATATAGTCAGAGAAGACATCACTTAAATAGATTCTTTCACTCAGTCTGGTCGCAGCAGTCCATGTATCATTGCCTTCATAATACACTATTGGTATGATCGGCGGGTATTTAAAGCTTGGACGTGCGCTTATGCGGGGATGATCTTTTTCGAGATCCTTTTCATAATTTTCCCAAATATAGACCATATAACGCATCAGCTGCATAATCACATTATAATCTACACGGGATTTATGTTCAATAAGTGCTACAACAAATAATTCTTTATTTCCTAGCCGTATCCTTTTTACTACATCTGAATTTCTCTCTTCTGTAAACATCGGAATATAGCGTTCCGAAACATCTTCGATATCTTCCGGGCGGACATCCTTTAATATCTCAATTCCTGAGTAATTGCGTAGAAACTGGGAACAAAGGGTATCATTTTCGAAGATTAGTTTTCCGCCGCTGTCTTTTGCTTTGCTGTTAGTGATCTGATTCTTCTCTTTGCTCATGTACATTTTCCTCCATTTTTTAGAACGCAAATAAGCCGCCTGATATAAAAAAAGGCAACGAGTAACGCAATTCATCATAAGCAAAAGAAATGAAGAATACTCCCTCACCACTCACTCTACTCTAAATCACTTAACATAATAACTTTTATATATGGAATATCCGGGCGAACGCCCTTTCAAAGCCGATGATGAAATTGTAGATAGATACTATCATACTCGGCTGTATTCTTCAAGAGTATAAAACTTCCTCTCTTTTTAAAATCTCCTTGTTTTTCCATAAAAGTATGTTACAATAGGGGCAACAATTGAATAATGAGAGGCAATCTTTTCGAAGAGAATTTTGAGGAGAACATAATGAAAAAGTATTTAAGCATTTTTCTTATGACGCTTCTGGCATTGACTGCACTGAGCGCATGCACAGGCGGTACAGGAGAGTCTTCGGAGGATAAAACCTCTAAAAACGCCACCTACGGAGGAACCGTAGTTGTTGGCATTCAGCAGGATATTGATGGTCTTGACCCACATAAGGTAACAGCGGCAGGAACTAAAGAAATCCTCTTTAACATTTTTGAAGGTCTTGTAAAATGTGATTCAACAGGCGACCTTATCGGAGCAGTAGCTACAGATTATACGCTTTCCGATGACGGACTTGTTTATACATTTAATTTAAGGCCCGGTGTGAAATTCCATAACGGAAATGAAGTAACCGCAGAAGATGTAAAGTATTCACTTGAGAGAGCAGCGGGAATTCTTGACGGAACTCCTCTTGTAGCTCCTTTAAGCGATATAACCGCAGTTGATATTGTTGATGACAGTACGGTCCGTGTTACCGTGGCAAGCGTCAATCCTGAGCTGATCTACAGCTTTACCACAGCCATTATCCCCAAGGGAAGTGGAGAGGATGAGAACGCAGATCCCATTGGTACCGGACCGTTTCGTTTTGTCTCATATACACCTCAGGAAGGCATTGTGATCGAGAAAAATAAGGATTATTACATCAAGGGAATTCCTTATCTTGATGAGGTTGATTTCAAGATCATCACCAGCGCAGAGACAGCACTTGTTGAGATGAAAGCCGGAACAGTACAGGTATATCCTTATCTTACCGATGCACAGGCTACAGAAGTATCTCAGTCTATGCAGGTCCTTATGGCACCTTCGGTAAACGTTCAGGCTCTTTTCTTTAACAATCAGACCGAGCCCCTGAATGATCCCAAGGTAAGACAGGCAATCTGCTATGCACTTAACCGTGAGGAGATAAGCGGATTTGTTGCCGGCGGCGATGCTACGATAATCAGCTCGGCAATGCTTCCCACACTTGAGTCATACTATGTGGATCTGAATGACACCTACGGAACTACCGGCAATGTGGAAAAGGCTAAGGAACTTCTTACCGAGGCCGGTTATCCGGACGGATTCGATCTTACTATCACGATCCCCTCGAACTATGAGTTCCATATGGATACCGGAGAGGTGGTTGTGGAACAGCTTAAGGCAGCAGGCATCAATGCAAAGATCGATGCGGTTGAATGGAACACCTGGCTTTCGGATGTTTACACCGACAGGAACTATCAGTCAACCATCTGCGCGATCACAAGCGACATGACTCCCGGATATCTTCTGAACCGTTTTGTATCGGATTCAAAGAAGAACTTCATCAATTTCAATTCGCCTGAGTTTGATTCGGTATATGCAAATGTACTTGAAGCTAAAACTCTCGGTGAAAGAGGAGTTCTCTACAAGGAGCTTCAGAAGATCCTTGCGGATGAAGCAGGTTCTGCATTCCTTCAGGTTCCCGCAAACAAGGTAGCGTTTTCAAATGAACTCGGCGGATACAAGTTCTATCCCGTCTATGTTCAGGACATGTCGACCGTTTACTACAACAAGTGACCGGGCGGAATTAGAATAAAATAATCAGTATCAGATTTGGAAAGGAGGAAACCGGTATGACATATTTCATAAAAAAGATCGCAACTCTCATTATTACATTGTTCCTGGTGTCTGTACTGGCTTTCCTCGCTTTTCAGATCATTCCCGGTGATGTGGTGACTTCCATTCTCGGAACGGAAGCCACGCCTGAACGGGAGGAGGCGCTTCGGGAGGAGCTTGGACTTGACAAGCCTCCCGTAGAGCGCTATTTCAGCTGGGCGGGAGGTGTGTTACGAGGAGACCTTGGAGTCAGTTACCGTTATTCGAAAAACATGAATGAGATGATGCCGGTAGCTGAGCTTATAGGAGATAAGCTGCCAGTTACGCTCTGGCTTGCTTTTATCTCGCTTATATTCACCGTGATCTTTGCCATACCTATAGGAGTATTCTGGGCGGGCACCAAAAACAGATTCCTTGACGGATTCCTAAATGTACTTACCCAGACTTCAATGGCAATACCGGCTTTCTTCCTAGGTATCCTGGTAACATACCTTTTCGGAATTGTTTTCAAGGCGTTCACCCCCGGATCCTATGTCAGCATCAAAAAGGATTTCGGAGGATTCATTTCTTATATGATCTTTCCGGCGATAGCAATTGCAATACCAAAGATCGGAATGACAGCAAGGTTCCTCAGGAATTCCACACTGACCGAGCTGCGTTCCGACTATGTGAGGACGGCAAGGAGCAAGGGAGTTTCCGAGAACACGATCCTTTTTAAGCATGTGCTCAGAAATGCGATGCTTCCTGTTGTCACCTTCCTCGGAATGATAATCGCCGAGGTTGTAGCCGGATCCATTGTCGTTGAGCAGGTTTTCTCACTTCCGGGTATCGGAAGGCTTCTCATAAGTTCGATTTCAACAAGAGATTTTCCGGTGGTTGAAATAATCATTCTTTATATCACAATGGTTGTTATCGTGGTTTATTTTATCGTTGATATCATTTACCGTGTACTTGATCCTCGTATAAGAGTTGAGTGAGGATTTCCATGTTCAAGACTAAAGACGGAAAGCTGAATATTTATCTTCTGATCGGCGTCATTATGGCGGCGGTCATTTTGCTGCTTTCGCTTCTGTCTCTGGTATGGACGCCATACAGTCCTACGGCGATGTCTTCGGCGCTGAAATTCAAGGCTCCGAGTTTTGCACATATTTTCGGGACGGATAATTTTGGCCGGGATATTTTTTCCAGAGTAATGAAGGCAATAGGTACAAGCTTTCTTGTCAGCGTTTTTGTTGTTCTTATCTCGGGAACGGCAGGAGTACTTATCGGATCTGTTACGGGATATTTCGGCGGCATAGTCGATGCGGCGGTCATGCGTATAGTCGATGCCATAAACGGTTTCCCCAGCATACTTCTTGCGCTTGTTATTATCAGCGTTCTTGGAAAAGGCAGAGGCAATGTTATTCTTGCTCTGGGGATAGCTTTCACACCGAGCTTTGTGCGTATTGTCCGCGGTGAGTTCATAAGGCTTCGGGATGCGGATTACATCATCCGCGCAAGGCTTATGGGAGCAAAGAAAACAAGAATACTTTTCATTCATATCCTTCCGAATATTTTTTCCACATTCTGGGTAAGCGTGATGATAGGATTTAACAATGCAATACTTGCGGAATCAGGTCTTAGCTATCTCGGGATAGGTGTTCAGCCGCCTGATGCTACGCTGGGAAGCATGCTCAGTGATGCGCAGGGTTATCTGCAAAGCGCGCCCTGGTATGCTCTGGCTCCGGGACTTACTATTGTCTGGATGGTGCTTGCGGCGGCAATGCTCAGCGAGGGAATGGCAAGATCCGAGAAGACACCGTTAGTCGGAAAGAGCTCAGGAAGATGATTATTTTCGCAGAGGAAAGATCTGTATGATCAGAATAGATGATCTTACAATTACATTTAACGGTAAGGCGGCGGTTAAGGACGTATCAATAGAGATACGGCCCGGGGAGATCCTCGGCCTTGTTGGCGAGTCCGGTTCCGGAAAATCCGTTACCGCGCTGACACTTATGGGGCTTTTAAACAATGAGGCCAAAGTGGAGAGCGGCACGGTTACATTTAATGACCGGGTTTTGATGAGAGCCGGAGAAAAAGAAGACGATGTACTTCTTCGAAGTTATCGGGGAAGTCACATGAGCATGATCTTTCAGGAGCCGATGACAAGTCTGAATCCTACGATGAAGGTGGGATATCAGGTATCGGAGCAGCTTATCCTTCATGCAAAGGAAAGATTTGCAAATGAGGAAGAGCGGAAAAAATATGTTGTCTCCACTTTTGAGAGCGTCGGCCTTAATGATGCGGAGATTCTTTTAGACAAATATCCCCATCAGCTTTCGGGCGGAATGCGCCAGAGAGTTATGATCGCAATGGCGGTCATTCTGCATCCTGAGCTTATCATTGCCGATGAACCGACGACCGCACTTGACGTAACGATACAGAATCAGATAGTCAGGCTTCTCAAGGAGATCAGGGAGAGGGAGAACAACAGCATGCTGTTCATTACCCATGATCTCAATCTTGCGAGAAGGATCTGCACAAGGCTTCTTGTGATGAAGGACGGACAGATCGTAGAGCAGGGTGAGACCGAAAAGATATTCACCGATCCCCAGACGGATTATGCCAAAATGCTTATCGCAGCAGTCCCGGGCAGAAAGAAAACGCAAAAGAACGGAAAAGATGAGGGCATAAAGAGAGAAGAAAACAGCTCCTTTGGAGTAAAAGATACTGGAAGACCGGAGAGCATTTTATCGGTCAGAGCACTTGATGTCTTTTACAGGGAGAGAAGCAAAAAACTGTTCGGTGGGACAGTGAAAAGGAAAGTTGTTTCCAAAGCGGATTTTGATATTTTTGCTGGAGAAACGCTGGGACTTGTAGGTGAGAGCGGATGCGGAAAGAGCTCGCTCTGCAAGGCAATCCTTGGGATAAATAAGCTTTATACCGGCACAATTGCAAATAAGACGGTTAGACCACAGATGGTCTTTCAGGATCCGTACAGCAGCCTTAATCCTTCCAAAACGATAGGCTGGCAGCTTGAGGAACCTTTATTTACAATGGATATAATAGAGAAGGACATTAAAACCGACAAAGCATGGAGGAAGGATCAGGCCATAGCAATGCTTAAGAGAGTCGGACTTGATGAGAGCTATTACAACCGTCTTCCAAGCCAGCTTTCCGGAGGACAGAGACAGCGTGTAAGCATTGCACAGGCACTTATCACAAGGCCGAAGCTGATATTTGCCGATGAACCCGTGTCAGCGCTTGATGTTACGATCCAGGATCAGGTTCTGGATCTTTTAAAGGATCTTCAGAGTGAATACGGTATAGCTTATCTGTTTATATCCCATGATATCAATGTCATCTACAGAGTCAGTGACAGGATAATGGTAATGAAGGACGGCCGTATCCTTGAGACAGGTGATAAAGAAGAGATCTTTGAAAATCCCAGAGATCCGTATACAAAAGAGCTGCTGGCGGAATCCTGACGGATCCCGCCATTAAAGTTTTTATCTATAGTGAAGTTTTATTTGTTTGTATGTAATCGGTCTTTTTTATGATATAATTACTCTGTAGTCGGTTTAGGGGCTTATATCCTTATAGATTGGCCCGGGTTTTGGAGGACCTGTTATGTACAGAGTAATGACCAGGCAGGAGATGATAGACGGTTTTGATGAGGCTATTGAAAAGGAGCAGTTTTATGTCTGCTATCAGCCTCAGGTAAACCATATGTCCGGAAATATTGTGGGAGCTGAGGCACTGCTTCGCTGGAAGCATCCCGAGTTCGGAGTGCAGTTCCCCGGAGATTTCATCCCCGTTCTTGAAGAAAACGATCTTATCTACCGCGCGGATCAGTTCGTGTTTGAGATGGTCTGCCGTATGATCAAAAAATGTCTTGATGACAGTATTCCTGTCGTTCCCATTTCGGTAAATATGTCGAGATATGATATAGTCGGTCATGATTATGTCGAGGACATTGAAAAAATCAGAAAAAAATATGCAGTCCCTGTAAAATATCTGCGCATTGAAATCACGGAATCTTCTGCCATAGGCGGAAGTACTGTTATGATGTCAATTCTTGATAAGCTTCATGTTTACGGCTATATCGTTGAGATGGATGACTTCGGAAGCGGGTATTCTTCGCTGAATATCCTGAAGGATCTGGATGTTGATATCATCAAGCTTGATATGAGCTTTTTGAGTGACAATGTTGCGGGCCGCGGCGGAGTAATCATCAGTTCAATGGTTCAGATGACAAAATGGCTTAATACGCCGGTCATAGCCGAAGGAGTAGAGACTGTAGAGCAGGCTGATTACATGCAGAGCCTCGGATGCAATTATATCCAGGGATACCTTTATTCCAAACCGGTTCCGGAGGATGAATTCATTAAGCTCATTCAGAAAATGAACCATGAGCCCATTAGGTCTGCCATGAAGATCGCCAAGGGTATGGGTGTGGGAGATTTCTGGGATCCAAATTCCTTTGAAACCCTTATATTTAATGACTTTGTCGGCGCAGCTGCGATCTTTTCATACGAGGACGGAAAGATCGAGATACTCAGGGTGAACAAGAAATATCTCGAGGAAGTCGGAATGAATCAGTCGGAGCAGGATATAATCGAATCCGATCCTCTTGAGCTGCATTCTGAGGAGAGCCGGAAGGTGTATGAAGATACAATTTTGAAGGCTATCAAGAGCGGCGAGGAGGAAACCTGTGAGTGCTGGAGAACCATCCGTTCGAAGTGCTGCGGCGATGACAATATCTGCGTGAGAAGTCATGTGCGAATGGTAGGAAAAGCCGGAAAGCAGTACCTGATGTATGCGAGGATAAGAAATATCACCGCTGAGAAAAGGATTTACGAGGAACTTGAAAAAAGTGAGAGGCGCTTCAGATATGCCAGCGATCAGGTCAATGTCTATGCATGGGAATATACCATTGCTACAAAGGAAATGCGTCCATGCTTCAGATGCATGAGAGATCTCGGACTTCCCATGATCGTGAAAAACTATCCGGAACCTGCGATCGAAGCAGGGATTTTTCCGCCGGATTATGCGGATATGTATCGTGATATTATGAAAAAGGTTGATGAAGGTGAGGAAGTGCCGGAGGTCGTAATACCTTTGACGGTGGGAAGGGTACCGTTTACCATCCGTTACACCATTGAGAGGGATGAGAGCGGAAAGCCCTTTAAGGCATACGGATCCGCGACTCTGGTATCGTAATTTGTAAAGCGAAATGCAGGTTTTAAATCACGGTATCGATAATTATTAATAGAAAAACAAGAAAATATTATCGAAAAACAATAAAAATATATTGACAAGCTGTTTTTGCGGTGGTAATGTATCCTTGTCGACAGGGATGCATTACCTTTTTTGTTACAAAAAAATAGTGAGGTAGATAGTCATGAAACATGATCTTTTTTCAAAATGTATAAAGATAGTGATAGCGGGGACGGCGCTTATCGGTGTAGTCAGCTGCGCGTATCTTATTCCGGAAATGGTGAGGGTATTTAAAAACTGGTATCCCGAGCTTTCATATTGGGCGCTGCCGTGGATGATACTCATTTATGCATGTGCCGTTCCTTGTTTTGCAGCACTGGTGGTCTCATGGAGGATAGCAGACAATATCGGGAAGGATAAGAGCTTTACAATGGATAATTCCAATCTCTTTAAGATAATCTCGATACTTGCGCTGGCTACTTCAGGCGTATTCGGCACCGGAAGCATAGTATACACATTATGCGGAATGAATCACCCGGGATTATTGCTGATACAATTCCTTATCGTGTTTGTCGGACTGGCAATCTTCGTCTGCATGGCTGCAATGTCATATCTTGTAGCAAAGGCGGCAAATCTCCAGGAAGACAGCGATCTGACCATTTAAGGGGGGATTGCCATGAAGATAATAGTAAATGTAGATGTAATGATGGCTAAGCGGAAGATTTCTTCCAATGAGCTGGCCGACAAGATCGGAATCACTCCGGCGAATCTCTCCGTGCTTAAGACGGGGAAGGCCAAAGCAATAAGATTTTCAACACTTATGGCTATCTGCCATGAACTGCAGTGCCAGCCGGGAGATATACTGGAATTTATTGATGATCCCGAGTGAGAAAGATATTGATCAAAATAATAGACAAGAGGATATGAGAAATGAGTGAAAACTTTAATAATATGCAGATGGGGCAGCAGCAGGTAATACAGCCACAGGTAATGGGACAGCCGGTAATGATGCAGCAACCGGTACAGCAGCCGGAAATTCCGGCACGTCGGCCTTTCATAACCAATATAGCAGAAAAGATCTTTTCCGTGCTGATGTGGCCGGTGTGCTTTTTGTATTCTTCGATGTTTTTTGAAAAGGATGGAACGTGGAATATCCTGTTCGGGATATTCGTCCTTCTTTTCCTGTTTATAGGTGAGACTTTATACTGGAACAGAAAAAGGACTGTAGAGAGCTGGCTTATGATGGTCATGACTGTGATAGGGGCAGTATCTGTATGTTTTCAGATAGGTGAAGTCTGGGAGAATGCGATGAAGGCCTTCTTCACACACCTTTTCGGGATATACTGGATCATGTGCAGATCCGGAAGACTTGCGGAGGGGAAGACTTCACACATGATGGTATGGGACGGGATCACGGCATTCTGTGTTATGCCCTTTAAGAACTGGCCTCTCAATGTAAGGACTATTATCTCGATTTTCAGGACAAAGAAAGACGGAAAGAGCAAAAAAACGGTCCCGATCGTGCTCCTTGCTTCAGTGATCGGTATAATTCTTTTCTTCATCGCTCTTTCTTTCCTTAGAAATGCCGATGACGGCTTTAACGATCTTATGGTACAGATAGGAGATTTCCTTAAGATAAAGTGGGATGAGACGCTTGTCGCAAAAATATTCATGACGGCATTTTCTGCAACATGGCTGTACGGATTATTTGGCGGATGCCACAGGGAAACAGCCGAGCAGGTAAGCAAGAGAGGTGACAATGTAAAATGGTTCGTAGGAAAGCTTCGCAAGGTGCCGGGGCTTGTATGGGTGATCTTCATCGGACTGTTCTCTGTATTTTACATTGTATTCTTTATCATGCAGGGCAATTATCTGTTTGATGCATTTATTATGAAGCTGCCTCAGGAATTCACCTATTCACAGTATGCACGCAAGGGATTTGGCGATATGTGCGGAGTGATGGTGGTAAACTTTATTCTGCTCTGGCTTTCTACAAGGACTTCTGCGGGAAAGGAGCTTGCCGTAAAAATATCCTGCACTGTGCTGAATGTCGAAAGCATGCTGTTTGCACTTATCGCGTTTTTAAAGATATATATGTATATTGATGCATACGGCTTTACTCCCCTTAGATTCCAGTCCATCTGGGCGGCGACGGTTCTTTTCTTCGCATGTATCTGCGTCTGCATAAGTATGTTCACCAAGAAGAAAACGGCGCATATCTGGTTCTTCGGAAGCGCCGTCAGCCTGGCGGCTCTGTGTCTGGTATAACACAGCTGGACATGGTATGAGTATTATACCTTTTGCCCTTAATAGCTTGTAATTGAACATCGGATTTTGTAAAATAGAGGTGGTGTGCAAACATTACCTTTATTTTTTTGCCACATCTTTTTTGAAAGGATAAACACAGTGATACTCACGGTAGATGTAGGGAATACAAATATTGTTCTCGGCTGTGCCCAGCCCGAGACGGGAAAGATCTTTTTTGAAGAAAAGATATATACCGACAGGCATAAGGGAGAGGTTGAATATGCTATAGCGGCAAAAGCCATCTTTGATATGTACGGAATTTCCGCAAAGGAGCTTGAAGGAGGAATAATATCCTCATCGGTTCCGCCGATCACGGAGCCGGTCAGAGAGGGACTTGAAAGACTTCTCGGGAAGAAAATGCTCGAGGTGGCGCCGGGGCTTAAGACGGGAGTTGATATTAAGCTGGAGGATCCCACTCAGCTCGGAGCAGACCTTTTGGTCGGAGCTGTAGCCGGAATAACTCAGTACGGTGCACCGCTGATCCTGATCGATATGGGCACTGCGACCACTTTTTCTGTTATAAGCGAAGAGAAAAGGTTTTTGGGTGGAATGATAATTCCGGGAATTGAGGTGGCCTTGAGCGGTCTTGCAAAACGCTGTGCACACTTGCCGGAGGTGGCGATAAAAAAGCCTGCAAAGCTGATCGCCGGAAATACTGTCGGAGCAATGCAGAGCGGTAGCATTTACGGGCACGCCTCGTGTCTTGACGGCATGATCGACAGGATCTGGGAGGAGCTTGGCTATGAGACGGCAGTCGTTGCAACCGGCGGGTATGCCGCGGAGGTGATACCATGCTGCAAGCATAAGATCATCTTCGATGACAAGCTTCTCATTAAGGGCCTTACCATTCTCTATGAGAAAAATACAAAAAAGACAAAGAAATAGATGATTTTTTGGGAGATCAAGGAGGGAAAAGGATGAGAGAGAGTATAAAGCGGATGATCGCCTGCGGGCTTTCGGCCATGGTCATGGCGGCGCCATTGAGTACTTACGCGGCTTCAGTGAGCGAGGCTCCGATGGTAGTTGTTCCGATGAGCCCGGCGGAGATAGAAGTAATTCAGAGTTCAGCGGTTTCCGTACTTCCCGAAACTGCGGTTATGCCGGAGGCAGACAGTAAGTTAAATATTCAATATCATACACCCGGAGAGATAAAAGCTTTTGTAGAAGCGCATCCGGTTTCGAATCTGCCTGCGGATTATACGACCGAGCCTTCTGCCGCATCGAAGGAACCGGGAGTTTTAAAGGATTCGGTCCTTAGCGATGCGCTAAATGCCATCAATATTTGCAGATATATAGCAGGCCTTTCTTACAATATCACGATCGATAAGGATGAGCAGGAAATGGCACAGGCCGGTGCTTTTGTAAATTACGTGAATGGCAAGATGTCTCATACACCGGATGTTCCCAAAGGATGGAGCTCTGACGATGCGGTTTACAAGCTTGGTTATTCAGGCGCATCTTCAAGTAATCTCGGAGCCGGATATTACTCTATCGCAAGCGCAGTATTCAACGGCTGGATGTATGACGGTAACTCGTCTAATATTGACAGGGTTGGACACAGAAGATGGATACTGAATCCCTATATGCAGACTACAGGCTTCGGCCAGGCGGGATCATACACTTCCATGTATGCATTCGGCTACGATAATATGGCTTTCTGGGGCTATGGTAATGCAGAGACCGAGAAGAAGGTTTCCGTATGGCCCGCACCAAATATGCCGGTTGAATATTTTACAAGCACATATCCCTGGTCATACAGTACGGGAGAAACTGAGAGCGGAGATGTGAAGGTTTCCTTAAAGAAAACTTCTACGGGAAAGACCTGGAATTTCAGCGCTTCCAAAGCTGACGGAGACTTCTATGTCCAGAACAGCAACTACGGAATAAAGGGCTGCGTGATCTTCAGACCGAAAGATATCACAATTCTTCCGGGCGATGCGTATGAAGTAAGCATCGCAGGTCTTTCAAAAGGTGATGTAAAATATACAGTTAATTTCTTCTCTCTGGATTCGGTCGAAGCAACCGTACCAGACAGTGATTTTGATCCTACAAAAGACAATTACCAGGGATGGTACATTGAGAAAGGGGTAAGCTACTGGTACGAGAACGGTATCCGTCAGGGAGATAAGAACGATAAAAAGAATTTCAGCTATGACGGCTCCGTAAGAGGAAGGGAGATCTACGATCCCGCCAGTGACGGCTGGTATTGGCTTGATGTCATAAACGGTGGCGCGAAGGCGGTAAATAAAGAAGTATTCATGCCATATATTTTTCAGGATGAAGCGGATCATTTAAATGACGACGCATGGATAAAGAGCGCCGCATCAGGTGCAAACCGAAAATCTCCGGACATTGTCGATCTTTCCGGACAGGTGGAAAAAGCCATAAAATCACACGGCGGAAACGGAGCGGGCAAATGGGTTCGCTACGACAAGAGCGGGAAGATGATAAAGGGCTGGTATACTGTTTCGGGAGCTGATAACCAGCTTTATCCGGACCAGATCGGTAATACATATTATTATGATCAGCAGACCGGACTTATGGCAAAAGGTCTCGTCACCATAAACGGAGTTCAGTACTATTTCGATGAGACCACAGGAAAGAAACTCAGATAGAGGAGGTTTTTGATAAGCCGTGAAAAGGTATTTTGTAAAAAAGGGAATGAAAAGCAGGATACTTAGTATTGTTCTTTCTTTGGCAGTCGTATCGGCACTTTTAATTTTGCCCGTAAACGCAGATGCCGCGGATGAAAATAGTTATAGATGGGGGAGATATGCGCAGGGCCCCGGAACCGAAAATCCACAGGAGTGGTATAAAGGCAGCCAAAAGATAGATGATCTGTCTTCGGCCATTGGCGAGGATGATGTTATCAGTATCTCTTTTTATGCCGCTTCAAGCAATGCGCTGAACGAACAGCTTGGAAGCCTGGGGGGAAGCACCTCTATCGAGGAACTAAAGTTTAACGGCAGCGGAAAATACGTCATCGGCTCAAAAAACGATCCCGCAGAGGTAAATAAATTATATATCAGCGAGAAGAATACAAGTGAGATCGAGATCTACGGAAACATAGAGAATGTCGAAGCCTGGAGTGAGAACATCAAACTGACGATACACGGTAATGTCTTTAGCTTTGCTTTGACACCTTCGAATAATATCGGCGGAAGCATAAAAATTGACGGCGATGTTGAATTGCTTAAGCTGAATCTTCCGGGAAAAGACCTTCCGGCGAATGCCAAAGGCTTCTATAACGGAAACCTGGAGGTGACCGGAAAGGTGAGTGATACCCGCGTTTCATGGCTGACCGATGCGGATCAGAACATCCGCACAGATCAATCATTCGGAGAGACGAAAAAAGCTCTCAGGATCGTGGACGGTCATTTTGCTAATGAGGGCAATGTTCCTCTATCAACCTATACTTCAGTCAAGAACTTCGGTGATATTCTCATATACGGTCTTGACGGAAAGGTAAGCAAGCTGTCTGAACTTGGAAGTGATTATGTTGCGGTAACATGTCCCGGATTGTCATTTGAAGTAGATTCGAGAGGTGTTGCCAGCGGTCTTTCAATGGATGAGATCGGGATTGAAGCAGGTTCGGAGATAAGTGAATTGTATTCACTTAAATCGGAATATGGGTTGGATATATCAATAGTTGTATGTATAACTACGGAAGCCGGAGGTTATGATTTTACGGCCGAGGATATGGCAGTGCTTAAAAAAGCATTTCCGGGTGCGATCATTTCATGCTATGAGATATGTGCACAAAAAGGGGATTTCCTTTTCAGCAAAGCGGATACATGCAGGTATTCGGTTATTTCCGGCAGAAGCAGATGGTATTCTGATTATACCGAAATATATGACAAAAAGGGTGATCTGATCTATCCGGACACTGAAGGAGAATATTATTCAGGACTGCTTTCCGATGAACTTTTCGATGTATACAAAAAAAGCGGCTCCGAAATTGCTGTTGATTACCATTCGCCCGAAGAGATAAAGGCATTTATGGAAGCACATCCGGTTCAGAACCTTGATTCCGAATATGAAACCGCGCCATCATCTGCTGCTCCCTATAATGCGGGAGCGCTTAAAAACACGGTTTTACAGGACGCGTTAAACGCCGTGAATCAGATGCGCTATATTGCAGGTCTTTCTTATAATGTCGGTCTTAATGAACAATACAATAAACAGGCACAGGCCGCAACTCTGCTTAATGCTGCGAACGGTACTCTCTCGCATGATCCCGCAAAGCCTGCCGGCATAAGTGACGAGCTCTATGAGCTTGGAAAAACCGGGGCAGAAAGCTCAAATCTTGGATTTAACTACTCCTCTCTTGCCCGGGCGATCTGCAATGGCTGGATGTATGACAGCGACTCTTCCAACAGGGACACCTTAGGACACAGAAGATGGATCCTCAATCCCGCAATGGGTGAAACGGGCTTTGGACAGACCGGTGAATATACGGGAATGTATGTGTTTGACAAGAACGGCAATACGAGAGGCACCGTGGCGGCATGGCCCGCTCAGAATACACCCGTGGAGCTTATACAAGGGAATGATTATGCCTGGTCCTACAGCAGCGGAAAACCCGAGAACGACACGACTGTACATGTAACGCTCAAAAATGAAAACACCGGAAAAACATGGAACTTCGATAGTCAGCATGCGGACGGATTTTTCACTGTAGACAATAGCGAATACGGACTTATGGGGTGCGTGATCTTTGCTCCTTCAAATCTTACGGTAACTGCAGGAGACAAGTATGAAGTTAAGATTACGGGACTGTTTGACAGTGATGTTCTGTATCATGTTAATTTCTTTGATCTGAATGCAGAAGCCGGATCGGAGCAGGAAGGTGACAGCGATTCCGAACAGGCCTCCGGTGATTCTGACCGGGCAGGCGACGATACTGAACAGTTCTCCGACGACATTGAACAGGTCTCCGAAGACTACATGGGATGGATCGTCCGGGACGAAAAATCATACTGGTATGAAGGCGGTGTCCGCCAGGGTAATTCTGCCGACGAAAAATGCTTTTCTTATGAAGGCACTTTAAGAGGACGTGAGATCTATGACCCTGAAAGTGACGGCTGGTATTGGCTTGATGTAAATGCAGACGGAGCCAAGGCAAGCAATAAGGAAGTATTTATGCCGTACATTTATCAGGATGAGGAGCAGCATCTTACAGATGATGCATGGATAAATGAAGTAGCCGGGCTTAGCAATAAAACCGCTGAGATCACAGCCAGAGACGGAGGAGAGGTAGTCGACCTCTCAGCTCAGCTGTCCACGGCGATCAGAAGTCATGGTGGTGACGGTGCAGGAAAATGGGTGCGCTATGATGCACAGGGAAAGATGATAAAGGGATGGTATACTGTAAAGGATGCAGATGCCGGCATTTATCCGGAACAGGTAGGAAACACTTATTACTACGATCGTCAGACCGGGCTTATGGCAAAGGGAAATGCGGTCATTGACGGCACAGCTCATTATTTTGATGAGGTGACCGGCGTGATGCAGTGGTAAGAGGTTATCATAATTAATTCAAGGAGAGATTTGGGATGAGAAAGAAACTTAGTGTAGCTTTGGCGCTTATTCTCGGCGTAGCCCTGACTGCTTGTACGGGTGTGCCCACGCAGAGCGGCCCCGCAAATGCAGGTAGTTCAAAACCGGAGAATACTTCCGTTACGGATGCAGAAGAAACTAACGGGAATGATGATGCCGGAACACAAGATTCAGGAAACGCGGGAACGGAAGATACAGCAGATTCTACGGCAGCAGATCCCGCAGGCAGCGAGCCGGACGGCAATGCATCGGCGGGAGACCTGGCTGATATTGGTTCCTTGGGCGATTGGAAGCAGGTTTATCTGGATCTTATCGAAAACAAGCTGGAAGACATAGTTCATCTCAGCGAGTATGACGACATAAATGACTGGAATTTCGGTTTTATCTATGTCAACAATGATGATATTCCGGAACTTGTCGTAAGCAGCGGCTATGAGGCTGCAGGAAGCTACGTGTTTACAACGAACGGAAATGATCTGGACTGGTTTGAAACCAACAGGCTCGGATTGTACTATATTCCTTTTGGCAATTACATAAATAATTCGGACGGAATAATGGGTTACTACTCAGATATGATCTATACTATTGAAGACGGTAAATTCAACCATGTCGCTACCGGAAATTACAGTGAGATCTATGGTGACAACGGTTATGAAGGCACCGAATATTCCTGGGAAGGAAAAGAAGTTACAAAAGAAGACTACTTCTCAAAGATAGACAGCTTGCTCCCCGCAGGCGGGAGATTCTTCTATTATCAGGGAACGACAAGGGATCGCATGCTGCGCTGCTTAGACGGAACCGGACCTAAGGATTATGAGGAAGCGTATAGAGAACTTATTGAAGAAGGAATTCTCGCAGAAGACGGAGAATCCGCTTATCCCGCTTATTGCCTGATAGAGAAATCGGATTCTGCTCCGCTCCTTCTTATGTCTTCGGATGTGACATATCGCATTGCCGCTTATGAAGACGGATTGGTTTATGTCGGACCTTTCAACTATTTCCCGACTGACTATAATGAAATGCATCTGCTTTACCCTCAGCTTGGAATGGTAGAGACTATGAACTTTTATGTCGGCACAAGCTATGCTTTCTACACCATAGAGTACGGAACCATGCTCGGCCAGTATATCACGATATATGACAAGATTGATGATGAAGGAAATATCATTGAGAATGCGGAAGGCTATCCTGAGAGCGTATTTACCTTGAATAATAAAGAAGTAGACAGTGATACTATAGAAAATTTCCTGATAAAGTATGATGAGATCTTTAAGCAGCAGATGACTCCATATTCTGCTGAGTCTCCGATCATTGAATATATAAGCGGAGACGCGATGAAGGATATTCTAAAGTAGGACTGCGAATCAAATGATGCTACTACAGAAACGGCGGGATCAAAAACGGCAGGGCTTAAACCCCACCGTCGATCTCGCCGTTTTCTATATATTTTATAAGTTCTGCCGTGATATCGGTACTGTCTGTATTTCTGACTATGCCAAATACGATATGTCTGGCATTACCGTTTGCACAGAGGAAATTGTAATTGTAGAGATCATTTTTTTCAAGTTTCAGACCTATGGCTATCGGCTGCTCCATATCCTGAGGCTTGTCGGAATCCGGATATTCTTCCTCGTATTCGTAATCCTGGTCGGAGCGGGCATTTTTATATCTGTCCAAAACCGCTTTGTCTATGTAATAGATGCTGTCCTTATATTTTTCCAGCTCTGCGGGGGTAAGGTAATCTTCAAGGGGAATGAAGAAATCGTTGTAGGCATAATTGTTAAACCAGTCATCACTTCCGCATATAGCGTCCACATCACCTGCGGCAATATATATTGCAAGGCTTTCCCGGCCGGAAAATCCCTTTGTGTTTTCGTAGGAGGGGGAACCGCTCACTGTTTTTTCGCTTGCGCCCGCTGCGGAAAACAGAAATTCGGTATTGAAATTAACCGTGTTTTTCTTTGTATTATAATCGTGGGCGGTCAGAAAAGGGATCGTTATAGTCTGCTCGATATTGCCACGGGGATTTTCAACGATATCCACCATTGCGACATAGACTACATCCTTTTTGTTTTTGGTTATGGTAACTATCAGCGAGATAAGTATTGCGATCGCGGCGGCTCCGCCTATCACCCACCATTTATAATAGGTCCAGAAGTATTCGAGCTTCTTTTTAAATGGGGCTGTTTTTATAGATTCACGTTCATTTTTAAATTCATCCATAAGGGGCATGACAAAAACCTCCTTGCTTTCCCGATATGTCTTAAGACAGTTTAGTTTCTAAAACGCACAAAGTCAATTAAGAAAGTATAAAAAAATATTGCAAATATCGCCTTCTGATTATAAAATAATGTCTGTCGGCGCAGTAACTGCTTAAGATAATTGCTAAGTTTATTGACCGTTTAAAGCGCCGGACGGTCAAAGAGGACACTAAAATACTAGTGGTGTCTAAAAGTTTATTACGTCGGTAAACCGACGTAACGGAGGAGAAAAATGATTATGAAAAAAGGATTTGTAAAGAAGCTGACTGCTCTTGCACTCAGCGCAGGTCTTGTGCTTTCCGTTTGCGCATGCACCAATGCAAAGGCAGGCGGATCAAAGGATGGCTCATACAAGGTTGCCGTTATCAAACAGCTTGACCATGCTTCACTTGATGAGATCGCAAATGCGATCACAGCCGAGCTTGATTCACTCGCTGCACAGAACGGGGTTACGATCGAGTATGAGGTATACTCAGGACAGAATGACCAGACAGTACTCAAACAGATCTCAGATCAGGCTGTGGCAGACAAGGTAGATGCGATCATTCCCATTGCCACCCTTGCTGCACAGGTAGCGACCGTATCTGCGGAGGAGAGCAAGACACCCGTCATATTTGCGGCTGTTTCGGATCCCGTTGTAGCGGAGCTTACAGGCATCGAGTATGTAACCGGAACCAGCGACGGACTTAACACTGAGTTTATTATGAATATGATGTTCGCACAGAATCCGGACATTACAAAGGTTGGACTTCTTTATTCGCTTTCAGAGGTAAACTCTGCTACTCCCATTGCCGAGGCAAAGGCTTATCTTAACGACAAGGGAATTGAGTATGTAGAAGCCACCGGAAATACCAATGACGAGATCGTGGCGGCGGCATCAAGCCTTGTTGCAAGCGGAGTTCAGGCAGTATTTACTCCGACCGACAATGTGGTAATGGCAGCAGAGCTTGCTATTTACGAGGACTTCGCAAATAATGGCATTCTTCACTATGCCGGCGCTGACTCATTCGTAAGAAACGGTGCATTTGCTACCTGTGGAGTCAACTATACGGACCTCGGCAAAAATACAGCCGATTATGCATTCCAGGCAATGGAAGAAGGAATGGACCTTCTCGCTGATTTCTATCTCATGGATGGCGGAATCATCACCATAAACACAGAGACTGCAGCAGCTGCAGGAGCTGATTACAGTGCTTTTGCCGGAATGGGTGAGCTCGTAGAGGTTGTAACCACCGAAGAATAATGCAGGCCGATATTTGAAGGGTTGTTGTTATCCCTAGACAAAGATATTTACATGGGGCAGTAGCGATATTGCCCCATTTTGAAGGCTTTTACGGAAAACGGTTTACGCGATCCGTGAAGAATATGAAATTAAGCTTTTATTGAATGATCTTTAACTGACGGAGGATTTGTTGTGCTATACATTTTGAAAACAGCTCTCGAATTAGGACTCCTGTACTCGCTGATCCCTATGGCTCTTTTTCTTAGCTTCAGGGTTCTTGACATAGCGGATCTTACCACGGACGGATGCTTTGTTTTCGGCGCTGCCGTATCTGTACAGATGGCTGCGATCGGGCAGCCGATACTCGGCATACCTCTTGCTATGGTTGCAGGAGCACTGGCAGGCTTTGTGACAGCGTTTCTCCATACAAAGATGAAGGTTCCGTCGATACTTGCGGGAATCATAACGAATACGGGTCTCTACACCATAAATCTGATGGTTATGGGCTGGAGCTCAAATGTATCACTTCTTAAGAAAAGCACGATATTCTCCATGTTTAAGAATATAAAATTTCTCGGGGATTGGAGCAGTGCAGTGCTGACAATGCTCATTGTATCGGCGGTATGTGCGCTTCTCATAAACTTTCTCGGGACAAGGCTCGGTCTCTCTATCAGGGCAACCGGCGACAATATCGATATGGTAAGAGCATCCTCGATCAATCCGACCTTTACCATTACTGTCGGGCTCTGCCTGGCAAATGCCATGACTGCGCTCTCCGGAGCAATGGTAGGCCAGTACCAGAAGACCGTTGATATAAACGGCGGTACAGGAATTGTCGTAATAGGACTTGCGTGTCTTATAATCGGAGAAACCGTAATGGGACGCAGAAGCGTAAGAAAAGGTGCGATAGCGGCGATCGTCGGATCCATTATTTACCGAATTATTTACGCGGTCTGCCTATATACCAAGGTTATCCCCGTAGAATTTTTAAAGCTTCTGACTGCTGCGATCGTAGCGATAGCAATCGCTTTTCCCGCGCTCAAGAAAATGGCGGCCTTTAAGAAAAAGAAGGTCCTGCATACCAGCGGAAGAAGATTTGAGGAAAAACAGTCAGTGAATGAGATAGCAGGTAAGGAGGGCGGAAAAGATGCTTGATGTAAAAGATATAAGCGTAACCTTTAATCCCGGCTCTCCGGATGCAAAACAGGCATTAAACAAGCTCTCCGTACATCTTGATGACGGAGACTTTGTCACGATAATCGGTTCGAACGGAGCCGGAAAATCCACGCTTTTCAATGCAGTGGCGGGTACTTTTTATGTCGACGAGGGAAGTATTTTCTTAGGGGGACAGGATATCACTTTTCTTGAGGAACATAAAAGGAGCAGGATCATAGGAAGAATGTTCCAGGATCCCCTTAAAGGAACCGCACCATCGATGACAATAGAGGAAAATCTGGCGCTTGCTTACCTACGGTCAGCTGAGGGAACAAATCCCTTCAGTCATATAAGCGGCCGTGACAAGCAGATATTCAGGGAAAAGCTCTCAATGCTCGGCATGGGGCTTGAAAACAGGATGAAGCACCAGGTAGGACTTCTCTCCGGCGGACAGAGACAGGCACTAACACTTCTTATGGCTACGATGGTAACTCCGAAATTGCTGCTTTTGGATGAGCATACCGCCGCGCTGGATCCGGCCACGGCGGATAAGGTTATTGAGCTTACAAGGCAGATCGTAGGGGAAAATCATATAACCTGCATGATGATAACCCACAATATGAAACAGGCGCTGGAGATCGGAAACAGAACCTTCCTTATGGCAGACGGCCGGATTGTCTATGATGTTAAGGGTGAGGAGAGAAACAGTCTTACGGTGGATGATCTGCTCGAGAAATTTAAGGCCGGTACGGGTAAGGCACTTGATAACGACAGGATGCTGCTGTCGTAAAAAGCTACAGTTTGATGGTATGAGAATTCCTGTTTATAAGTATTTATTAGGCACGGAATGAAATAAATTGAAGTGTTTTTTGTAAGAAATTGAGGAACATATATGGCGACGATAAGAGATGTTGCAAAATTGGCGGGAGTAGCGGTTTCAACCGTCTCCAAGGTAATAAACAAATATCCGAACGTTTCGGAGGAAACGGCTGCGAGGGTAAACAAGGCAATAGAGGAATTGAAGTTTACGCCCAATGTACTTGCAGCTTCACTTTCTTCAAAGCAGTCGGGCAGGGTTGCTCTTGTTATAAATACCGATGTCCAGACCTCTGCGATCGACGAGATCTCGATGCAGTATCTTAAGGGTGCGGTATCGAGGGCACAGGAACTGCATGTCGATGTTGTCCCCATATTCTTTTCAATGCTCGAAGGCATGGATGAATCGGAGATAGAAAAGTATCTGCAGTCCCAGAATATCAAGGGAATCGTTGTCTGCGGTATGTCAAAGGACGACTATGTTCTTCAGCGTGTTGTTGCCAGGGAAATGTTTAAAAGCGTTCTTGTTGACGTACCGATCGTGAACGAGAGCACCTCCTCGATAAGTGTCGATCAGCGTCAGGCCCAGAAGGATGTGGCGAGAAAGACGATAATGGAGAACAATACCTTCCACAGTCAGGTTCTTTATATATCGGGAAAGAAAAATGGTTACGTGTCTGACGAGAGATTATCGGGAATGCTGGAGCTTGCGGGCGAGATGGATCTTGCGGTCAGTCTTCACTGTGGTGAGTTCTCCGAGCGCCAGGCAAGAGAGATAACCTTCAAGTACGGCAGCATGCATGATATCATCATCTGCGCCTCGGATATGATGGCGATAGGTGCTATGAGGGCGCTCACGGAAATGGATATCTTCCGCCCCGTATGCGGCTTCGACGGCATATCACTCATGGGCTATGCCGGAAAGCAGATGAATACGGTAAAGCAGAATTTCCATGATATCTCAGCCGAGGCCGTAACCGAGTGCACCCGATTAATGAGTGGGGGAAAGGGCCAGAAGATCATCGTTCCACACGAGCTTGTAAGGATAGAATATCTGGATATGATAAGATAGTGGAATATATTTTCAGACGTTTATAGAAAATAATTTAGGATAGATTGTTTTTTGTTAAATACTTGCTATGATCTCGAGTCGGTGCGTCCGACAAGATAGTCAAGAGAAACTTTATAGTAATCTGCCAGAATAATGGCATAAGACAGGGGCATCTCACGTATGCCCTTTTCGTATCTACGGTAAACCTCACGCTGACAGTACAGGATATCTGCGATATCCTGCTGTGTCAGAGTGTGTTCAATTCTTAGGTCTTCAAACCGCTGCCACTTCAAAGGTGCTTCTCCATTTTTGAAAACTGTTTTTCTTACATCTATTTCAAGAAAAGATTTAACAAAATGAATACATAAATTTTGTTAAATCTGTGAATTCTCAATAGTTCGGTATTAATTGACAATACCACCAATCAGTAGCATAATTGAGGAAAAGCGACCATTTGGTAGCATAAGTTTTTTTATAGCTTCAGATGGAAAGTGCTTTTAAGATTTACTTTGAAAGAGAGGCAAGAGGATTATGAACGTAATGAAGATCAGAAAACGAATGCTTTCATTGATTTTGGTGGTTGCCATGGTATTTACTGCCGGAATTGAATGGACAGCGTTAAGGAGCGAAGCGGCCACAAAAACATTAACATCAAAACAAATTGCAGATTATTTTAATTCTAAGGTAGGACAATCCGTAGCAAAAGCGAGTTGTTTGGCCTTTATTGCAGATGGATTTGAAAGTCTTGGAGCAACTAGATCATCAGCTAATTGTGCATATGAATACATGTTAAGTCACAAGACTTCTGATTCGATGGATAATATTCCTGTTGGTGCAGATGTTTTTATTCTATGGGGACCTAATTATGGGGGAACATGGTATACTTGTGGGAATCATTATTGTCATCATATAGCAGTGTATGTTGGTAATGGATATGTGGTACAGACATCTGGAGGAAAAGTAATAAAATCCAAACTATCAGACATGATTGATGGTAGTCATAATATTTTTGGAGGTTGGGGTATACACGGAAATGTTGTAATTAAAGATGTAGAAAATACGGAAATAACGGATGATTCTATTTTTGAAGCAGTAGGAGTACGAGATATTTCTAATACTGAAGCTACTATTTATGCAGATTTAAAAAATGTACATACACTTACTAATATGGGATTCATTATTGGAAAGAAATCCGATCTTTCGGACGGAAAGAAAATATATGAATACAGTAAGGATACATCGGGTAAAGTAAAAAATATTTGGTATGGAATGAACAAATGGTATGGACAATTATCACAGGGGACGAAGTATTATTATTCAATATTTGTAGTTGAGAACGGTGTGACTATCAAAAGCAGCATAAAAAATTTTAAGACAAGTGGTTTAAATCCTGAGCTGAAAAGCCTAGTTGTAGAAACCGGAAGACCAAATTACTATAGCCTTAGGATAAAGCTAAAAGATAATACGGGTGTAAAATCTATAGTATGTCCAACATGGACTAAGAAGAATGGAACGGACGATTATGTTTTAGGAGATTCAATTACATCTTATACCAGTAATAACAATTGGGTTGGACGTATCAAATATGCTGATCACGGCAATGAAGCCGGACCATATATAACAGATATCTATGCGTATGATACAATCGATACTTCGGGTACTGGTTATTCACTTGGAAAATTTACAATTACTGTTTATAAGCTTTCTAATGATAATTTGAAATTATTTACCGGTGATAGCGATACTTTAACAATTAGTCCTGCGCCAAATGTTACTATAAAATGGACATCTGATGATGAAAGTATCGCAAAAGTCAATAAAAACGGAAAAGTATCTGCTGTTAAAAGCGGTTCTACGCTAATAAGAGGTACATATACGGTAAGTGATATTACTTATGAAGCAAGATGCACTGTCACTGTTAGCGATAGGGTTAATCCTACAAGTATAACATTATCTAATAAAACACTAACTCTTGAGAAGAATAAGACAGCATCTCTTAGTGTGACTTATAAGCCGAATAATACTACCGAGAAAGGTATTACGTGGAAAAGCGATAACACAAAGGTTGCTACCGTAGATAAGAACGGAAAAGTTACGGCAGTAGCAGCAGGAAAGGCAACAATTACAGCAACATCATCTTCTTCCAGTGGAGTAAAAGCCACGTGTACGGTGACTGTAACGGATCATACGCTTACAGCTATAGCTTTGTCAAAAACATCATTATCGTTGGAAAAAGGTAGTTCGGAAGCGCTAACAGTATCTTATACACCGAGTGATACTAACAGTTCAAAGGCGATTACTTGGACGACATCAGATGCTAAGATTGCTACTGTAGATAAGAACGGAAAGGTAACAGCAGTTGCTGAAGGAAAGGCTACCATTACAGCGACATCAGCGGTAAGCGGAGTAAAGACGGCGACATGTTCAGTTACAGTAACTGATCGGAGCCTTAAGTCTATCACATTATCTAAGACTTCTTTATCTTTGGAAAAGGGAAATTCTGAGACATTGACAGTTTCCTATACACCGAGCAATACAATCAGCTCAAAGAATATTACATGGTCAAGTTCTGATACTAAGATTGCAACTGTAGATAATAACGGAAAAGTAACGGCGGTTGGAAAAGGAACAGCTACGATTACTGCAACATCAGCTGTAAGCGGGGTAAAAGCTTTAAGTTGTAAGGTTACGGTGACAGAGACAGAAAAGAAAGAGGATAATTCAAAGGGGAAAGGCTCATCTGAAAGCGGTGGAAATGGTGGAAGTGACACCGGAAATAATGGCGGAAGCAGCAACAATGGCGGAAGCAGCAATAATGGCGGAAGCAGCAACAATGGCGGAAGCAGCAACAATGGTGGAAGCAGTTCCAACGGCGGCAGTAGCAATAATGGCGGAAGCAGCAATAGTGGAAGCAACAACAATAGCGGCAGTAGCAATAATGGCGGAAATAGCAATACTAGCGGAAGCAATACCGATTCCAATTCGGGTGGATCAGCGAACAACGACAAATCATCTGATTCTGACAACGGATATGTTGACAGGTCAGGAAGTCCTTATGAGATGGCTGGCTTAGACCTCAAATGGAATGTGGTATATGAAAAATCCTACTGGTATGAAAACGGAATTAAGCAGGGAACATATAAGGATCCCAAAGGTGTATTGGGAGTAGATCCCGTTACTAAGGTTGCTACAAACAGGGGCCGTGAGATCTGCGACAACAATATAAAAGATAAAAACGGAAACGGAACATGGTTCTGGCTTGATTCTTGCTATGACGGAGCAAAGGCAGAAGGAAAAGAAGTTTGGATTCCTTATATATATCAGGATGAAGATAAATGGAGCGATGCTGAAAAGGAGACAATCGCATTTGAGTCAGATCCGGGAATGGGAGACCTTATCTTAAAGTATATGAAAGAAAAGAAGGGCAAATGGGTCCGCTATGACAATAATGGAAGGATGTTAAAAGGTTGGGTAACGATAGAGGGCGATCTTGAAAAAGCATACCCAAGCCAGAAAGGAAACACATATTATTACGATACTCGTACAGGACTTATGGCAAAGGGGGATATTACGATTAACGGAATACAATATCATTTTGACGAAACCACTGGAGTTTTGCAGAAGTAAATACTTGATTAGGTTTTCTGTAATAATGTTCGAATATAAGGTGAAAAAGAATGAGAACAAAGAAGTTTATTTCAATGATCCTGACAGTTATTTTAGTCCTGACTGCCGGAATCGAATGGACAGCAGTACGGAGTGAGGCGGCGACGATAACATTAACTTCAAGTCAGATAGCTGATTATTTTAATTCAAAAGTTGGGCAAACAGTTAATAAAGCTAGTTGCTTAGCTTTTATCGCAGATGGGTTTCAGAGCCTTGGTGCAACGAGATCTTCAGCTAACTGTGCATATGAATATATGCTTAGCCACAAGCAATCTGATTCCATGGATAATATTCCTGTAGGTGCAGATGTCTTTATACTGTGGGGACCTGATTATAAAGGAACAAAATATATGTGTGGTAATCACTTGTGCCACCACATTGCTGTCTATGTAGGTGGAGATTATGTTGTTCAAACATCAGGTGGAAAAGTAATAAAGTCAAGACTATCTGAAATGATTGATGGAAAAAATTTGTTATTTGGAGGATGGGGAATACATGGTAATGTAAACATAAGTAATAGCGAAGTCTACCAGATTTTTACAAATATAAGATCAAGTAATGTGGAATCTGATGATGCAACAATATATGTAGATACTCCTTCAAAGCCATATTGCACACAGGTTGGATTCTATATCAGTACTGATTCTTCTATGGCTAATGCAAGAAGAATACCCGAAGATGCTAACTGCCAGGTTCCGGGCATGTTTTATAACATGAAGAAGTGGTATGGAACTCTTTCTGAAGGTACTACATATTACTATAAATTTTTTGCTATTTCAGGTGGAACAGAGTATACGACTGATGTATATAATTTTACAACATTGACGGGTTCGCCGGGAGATGCTCTGTTTAGCAGCATTTATCCGGAAAACATTACAGAAAACGATGCTAGGATAACGGGAGTACTTAGCTCATACAAAACCATTCAGGATTGTGGATTCCAAATAAGCACTAATCCGGATATGTCCGGCTGTGCAACACATTATGAATCAGATAAAAATGCCGGTGTAAACGGAGCTTATGCAGCGACAATCGGATATACAATGTCAGATTGGCATGGTACTCTTCAAAAGGGAACGGTATATTATTATCGTTTATTTGTGAAGATTAACGGAACCACCTATATGACTTCTGTACAGAGCTTCAAGACATTAGGAGATAGTACTCCACCGGTTATACAGGGTGTTAATGTTGTCAGCGTTGATGGATATGGTTACACAATTTCAGCAAAGGCTGCAGATGATAACGGAATGTGGAAAATGTCATTTCCTACCTGGACAGAAAATAATGGGCAGGATGATTTGAAGGCAGAATGGTGGGATACTACTGCAGTTACCAGTCCTGATGCGAATGGTAATTATGTTTATAGGGTAAACATTTCAGACCATAATTATGAAGGTGGAAAATACATAACCGATGTATATGCTTATGATACCTCGGGAAATTGTTTTAATACACGGATAGAAGCATATGTATATCCATTGGATCATATTACTCTTTCTGAATCCAGCGTTACACTGAATAAGGGAGGCACAAAGTATTTAAGCGTAGGGTTGGTTCCAGATTATACCACAGATACCGGATCTATTTCATTCACTTCTTCAAATAATAATATTGCGATAGTAGATGATACAGGAAAAGTAACGGCTAAAGCAGTCGGAGAAGCGACAATTACAGCAAGTGTTTCCGGAAAGTCTGCAACATGTAAGGTAACTGTAAAGAGTCCTTTAAAGAGTATCTCACTTAATAAGTCAAGTCTTGATCTTACCGAAGGAGGAAGTTCAACGCTTTCGGTATCTTATAATCCGACGGATACAACAGATTCGAAGGCTATAACATGGACAAGTTCAAATACAAAAGTTGCTACTGTTGATAAAAACGGAAAGGTAACTGCAGTCGGAGCAGGAACGGCAACGATTACGGCGACTTCAGCAGTTAAGGGAGTAAGCCCGGCAACATGTTCTGTAACGGTAAAGAAAAAAGAGATACATTTAAATAGCATCTCACTTTCCAAAGCAAGTCTGAGCATGACAGAAGGGGATAGTTCCACGCTTACAGTATCCTACGATCCGTCAAATACAACGGATTCGAAGGCGATAACATGGACTAGTTCAAATACGAAGGTTGCTACGGTAGACAAGAATGGAAAGGTTACTGCAGTCGGAGCAGGTACGGCAACTATTACAGCAACTTCAGCGGTAAAAGGCGTTAAAGAAAAAACATGTTCTGTAACTGTAAATAAAAAGGAGATTCATTTAAAGAACATTTCACTTTCCAAAACAAGTCTGAGTATGACGGAAGGGGATAGTTCTACACTTACAGTATCCTACGATCCATCAAATACAACGGATTCAAAGGCTATAACATGGACCAGTTCAAATTTAAAAGTTGCCACTGTAGATAAGAACGGAAAGGTTACAGCAGTCGGAGCAGGAACAGCTACAATCACAGCAACTTCAGCAGTTAAAGGAGTTGAAGCCAAGAGCTGTGCTGTTAAGGTTAACGCTAAGCCCGATAATACCCCTGTTTTTGGGTGGTTCAATAAGGGTGACAAATCATATTGGTATGAAAACAGCACTCGTCAGGGAACAGCAACAGATCCTAATGGTGTGTGGGGAGACGGTACAAACCGTGGACGTGAGATATATGATCCTGATTCAGACGGTTGGTACTGGCTTGATTCAATTTATGATGGAGCAAAGGCGGTAGGAAAAGAAGTCTGGATGCCTTATATCTATCAGGATGAAGCGGGCTGGGATGACGATACCAGGAGAAATATCGCATACGAGTCCGATGAAGGAATGGGAGAATGCGTTCTGAATGCGATAAGAAATAAATCCGGTAAGTGGGTTCGCTATGATGAAAACGGAAAGATGCTGAAAGGATGGGTTACGATAGAAGGCGCACTTGTAGCACTTTATCCTAGTCAACAGGGAAATGAATATTACTATGATACTCGTACAGGACTTATGGCTAAAGGGAAAGTTTGGATTGACGGTGTGGAGCATTATTTTGATGAAACTACAGGTGTTAAGGTTTTTTAAGTATTAGTTATACAAAAAAAAGGGGCTGTATAGAAATGCGATTTGTCATCATTTTTATACAGTCTCTTTAATCAGCAGTAGGAGGTCTTTATGAGAGCAAGGATTAGAATATTTGAAATATTTCTAGTATTTTTGTGTGCATCTTTTTTATCTATATTTTATTCGAAGGTATCATTCGCTAAAGATGTATACGATGAATATGAAATAGAAGGAATCTCTCTTTATGGAGAGAGAACGGAGGAGTGGAAAGCAAAACATGGTGGCCCGGCATCTCTCGCTTGTTTACTGGCGTATTATTCTGATGTAGAAGAAGATAATAATAATGCAATATACTGGACTTCATATTATGCGACAAATGATAGTGGAGATCCATCTTATAAAGTTATTAAGAAAATAGATACAGATTTAGATACTGTATATAATTATATAACTAAGAACACACCTATAATTGCACTTATAGGGGAAGGGTCTGTAAAGGCACAGTTTGTTGTTCTGTATGGATATGAGGGGAGTGGAGATATATTAGAATTTGGAAAGTTTAAAGCGATGAATCCGATTAAATCAGAAGATCAAGTTATGATGGCTGAATATACAGATTTACAGAGTTTTTGTACAAAAGCCGATCTAGAAGAAATGATTTATCATGCTTATATTATCGAGGATAATCCAATAAAAGAAATTAGAGGAAATATTGTTACATCAGATATCGTATTTGAAGATATATGGATTTCGAATATAGGAAGCAATGGCGCTTTTCTTTATTATAAAAGCGATGTTCCCTATAAACTAAAGTGGCTAGTAAGTAATAGCGAGGATATGTCTGATGAAATGGTGTTTGAGGGGCAAAAAAATATAGAAGGTGATGGATACACTAATATATATCCGAAATTAGTTCCTGATTCAAAATATTATTATCAAGCAGAGTTGACCGGAAATGATTTTGAAATTCGTAGCAGTCAAAAAGAATTTACTACATTGACAGAAGCATTCAGCAGCATAATGACATGCCAGTTTGAAGAAGATGAGATTTTTATTGATAAATACAGTTATAAAATAGTTAACTGGTATGCGCATATTCCGACATCAATGCTGGAAGAATATAAGGAAAGTTCGTTAATAATTGAAGGCCCATGTTTATTTTCAACATATCACCCTATTGATGGCCTGTTAGATATTGGAAATAAAATCGAACTAAGAAAATCTTATTCTTCAGATGTTTATACTTGGCCTGTTAGAATTTCGTGGGGTGGAGACGACAACCCTACGGAAGCTAAAGCCAAAATTGTTTCTAAAAATGGCGAATTATTGTCTGAATGTAAAATAAATATTTATCCAATTGATTATTCGGAAACTGTCAACTTTGAGAATGCATCTGACGCAAGAAAGTTTGTTAAGGATAAGTTAAGCGAAATTACTATTCCTGGGATTACATTAACAGATAGTATGATGAATTTTACAGAAAGCTATCTGTCCGGAGGAAATAGCAGAACAGGAACGCACTATGTATATTCTTTTACTATAGATTTAGATTCTGAAAACGATATCATGCTTTATCGAGGAGGCTGGTCAAGCTATTTAAGTAGTATTGCAGGAATAAATGGAATTCAGGAATTAAGTATTGATATTTCTGAATATCCTACTATGTACAGAGATGTTGACCATGAGTTTTCTGATTACTATATGGGTAAGTTTGATTATCTTTTGAAAAAAAATACAGGAGTCGGAATAAAATCTCTTGTTTTTGGGAAGAATGATAATGGTTGGATTGACAGTGAAACTCATTCCTATTGGTATGAAAATGGATACAGACAAGGTGTATCTAGTGATAGTAAATGCTTCTCTTACGCCGGAAGCATAAGAGGCAGGGAAATCTATGATCCGGATTCCGATGGGTGGTATTGGCTTGATTATATATATGCCGGTGCAAAAGCGGTTGGAAAAGAAGTATTTATGCCATATATATATCAAGGCGAAGATGAGTGGAGCGATGCTAAGAAGACAGATGTAGCATATGAATCAGATGAAGGAATGGGAGAATATGTTCTGGAATGTATAAAAAACAAGACCGGTAAGTGGGTGCGTTATGATAAGCAGGGAAAGATGATCAAAGGCTGGGTTACGATAGAAGGAGAGCTTGCAGAGTTATATCCTGAGCAGTCAGGTAATGTCTACTACTATGATACAAGAACCGGTTTGATGGCTAAAGGAGAACTTGAGATAGATGGTTTCTCTTGTATATTTGATGAAAAAACCGGAGTATTGTTAGAAAAAACTAAATTATGAACATGACCTATCATTTCTACAGTATGAAAATAGAGAATATACTCAGAAGGAAATGATTATAATCTTACTTTGAAAGAGAGGCTAGAAAAATATGAATGTAATGAAAATCAGAAAACGAATGCTCTCATTGTTTTTGGTGGTTGTCATGGTGTTTACTGCCGGAATTGAATGGACAGCGTATAGGAGCGAAGCGGCTAATGAACTTAGTGGTATTAATCTATATGGAGAGCGAGCAGCAAATCATTGTGCAGATGCTGCACTTGCATGCGTTGAGGCATATAGATTAGGTTTAAATGAAAGTGACAATGAAGCGATTTATTGGGCTAGTTGGGCTGTTATGACGGCGGGAACTTTAATGCCGGGTGATGGTTTTGTTGATGTTGGTAAAAATGCATCAGCTATTTGCAAAATGATTGATTCAGGAAATGCGGTTCTGCTGTATTTCAGTAATTTTAATGGTTCAGGTAATAATCATTGGGTCGTTGCATATGGTTATGATGGGAACGGAACTGATTTTAGCAAAATCAAGATAATGTGT
>JAEEGL013485040.1_pt1 | contig 74584 bp, 44 predicted proteins | sample 9134231 | NCBI WGS metagenome assembly JAEEGL01 (sample SAMN16246548, study PRJNA631951) | gut metagenome | biome: gut microbiome; feature: rumen; material: fiber-attached | host: Bos | place: Iran: Karaj | collected 2018-10 | reverse complement strand
CCTCGCCTTCAACCTCAAGTGAATTGAATGCATAGCCACAGTTCACTACGCGGAAATAGCCTTCCACCTGGCCAAAGGCTCCTACACTCATTGCGGAGGCAACAAGCGTCATAAGTAAACCTTTTGTAAATTTTCTCATAACAATAAAATATTTAAGTTTAAAAAATAATAATTCCTCAATTTGGAGGTTAGTGCATGATTAGCCTTATGAATTTTTCAATGGTGAATTTAGAAAATTCCCATAGTTCTTTTATCTCTAAACAGGATTTTTTATGTCATTTGTACAAATATCGCGGTGCAAATTTATAAACTCTTCGCCAATTGACAAAGAAAAATCATGTTTTTATTTCTTAATAATTGTAAAAATGGGCTTGGCGAGAGAAAAATGGATTTTTTGAGAGTATTTTTTAGATATCTGCATTTTTTAGATATTCTGGATTCTTTGGTTCTTTTAAGGGGTTAGAGTCCTTCCCGGAAAAAATCGAGGGCCTCCTCGATATCCCGTGTGGTGGCTGTCTGGTTGATGCGAATGTCGCCGATGTCTCCCAGCAGGGTGAAGTTGATGGTGTCACCTTGGTTTTTCTTGTCGTGGGTCATCAGTTCGAGTAGGACAGGATAATCGTCGCAGGTGATGGGCAGTTGGCCATAATGCTCTTTGATATATGAGACAGTCGCCCTCATCTTGTGGGAAGGGAACCCAGTTTTCACGCAACTCAGATAGAGTTCGCTCACGAGTCCGTAGGCCACGGCAAATCCGTGGAGGATGGGTTGCTTGCGTTTCAGTGCCCACGATTCGAAGGCATGGCCGATGGTGTGTCCGAGGTTGAGGGCTTTGCGGATTCCATTCTCATGTGGGTCTTCTTCGACGATGCGCTCCTTGACGGCCACCGACTGTCCCACCATCTGCTGGAGCAGTTGGAGATCGGGATGAAGGATGTCGAAGTTGAGTAAGTCGGCCCAGGTGTCATCGTCGGCGATTAGACCGTGCTTCAGCATCTCTGCATATCCCGAACAGAGGTTGTCGGAGTCGAGTGTGCTGAGGAATGGGGTGTGTATGATGACGCACTCAGAGTCGGCGAACGCTCCTACCTCGTTTTTCAGTCCTCGGAAATTGATGCCTGTCTTCCCGCCGACGGAGGCATCGACCATGGCGAGCAGGGTGGTGGGGATGTTGATGTAATTGATGCCCCGCTTGAAGGTGGCTGCGGCAAAGCCCCCGAGGTCGGTGACCATCCCTCCTCCGAGACAGATGAGGCATGAGTGCCGTGTAGCACCGTTGTCGCCTAATTCGGCCCACACCTGTGCGAGAGTATCGATATTCTTATGAGTATCGGTTGCAGGAATGGTGATATGATGCGCATGGCGCAGACCGGGATGGCTGCTGAGCAGTGGCCAGCAGAGTTGGCGGGTCGTGGTGTCGGTGAGCACGAAGGTCTTGTCGTGGCTGCATCCGGACAGGGCGATGGCAAGGTCTTCGTGGAGATGATATGACAGGATGACTTTGGACATGATATGTTTTGAGGATTGAGGTCTGAGATTTGTCTCTTTACCTTATTATATTAATATACATCGGAATCACAGGACAAAGTTACAACTTCATCGCTGAATAAGGAAATAATTTATGATTTTTTTCAATCGCCCACTTAAACCTTACGGACTCTCATTCGTCAAACAATCAACTAAACGACGGCAAGGATGCCGATATCCTATTCATTACGCATTTATAATAATTTGCACTTATAATTATCAATGATGAGACATTTTTTTACTTGCTTATGTTTATGGCTTGCTTTTTCGGCCACAACATACGCGCAGCAGGGAATTAAAGGACGTATTATAGACAAACAGTCTAAGGAGGGCATTATGCAGGCCACCCTGCAGTTGCTACGCACAGACAGCACCTTCGTCACAGGTGTGCTCTCCGATGATGAGGGCAACTTCACCATGCCAGTAGACAGTGCCGGCACGTATATCCTCAAAATTACGAGTGTGGGATATACGACCGTAGCCAAGCGCCTTACCTTGGCGGAGGGCACCGAGGCCGACTTAGGCAATGTCTCCATGAGCGGCGATGCCATTCTCCTCAAGGGTGTAACCGCCACCGGTATGGCATCGAAGGTGGTGGTGAAGGAAGATACCTTTGTATATAACTCCGCCGCTTACCGCGTACCAGAAGGTTCTGTCGTGGAGGAGTTGGTGAGGAAACTCCCCGGTGCTCAGGTGGATGACGATGGCAAGATCACCATCAACGGCAAGCAAGTGAAGAAAATCCTCGTCGATGGCAAGGAGTTCATGACCGGCGATACCCAGACCGCGCTGAAAAACCTCCCCACCTCGATCGTGGACCGCATCAAGGCCTACGATGAGCGGAGCGACCTGGCCCGCATCACTGGCATCGACGACGGCGAGGAGCAGACTGTGCTCGACTTCGGTCTGAAGGCAGGCATGAACAAGGGCTTCTTCGGCAATGCCGACCTCGCCATCGGTACACATGACCGCTATGCCGAGCGTGTGATGGCGGCCCTCTTTAAAGATAAATACCGCATCATGTTCATGGGCAGTGCCAACAACACCAACGACATGGGATTCCCCGGTGGTGGCGGCGGACGTCGTGGCATGGGTGGCATGGGAGGCGCCATGGGCGGTCTCAACACCTCGAAGATGATAGGTCTTCAGTTCAACTACGAGGATACCGACAAACTGAAGGCGGACGCCAGCATCAGGTGGAACCACAACAATGGTGACGTCTATACGAAGCAGTCGACGGAGCAGTTTGTGGGTAAAACAAGTTCTTTCTCCAACAGCATCAATCAGAACTATACCCGCCGCAACTCATGGAACGGCCAGATGCGTTTGGAGTGGACTCCCGACTCGATGACCAACATCATGTTCCGTCCGAGTTTCACCGTGTCTTCCAATGATGGCAACCAATCCACCATTTCAGCCACCTTCAATGAAGACCCCTACACCCGTGTCATTGACCCCCTGTCAGAGGAAGGGTTGAAGAAACTTGCCCAATATGACAGCGACAGCACCAGGATCATCGTCAACAATCAGAACAACGTCTCCCTTTCTTATGGAAAGTCGAACTCCGTCAACGGTATGCTGCAGTTCAACCGCAAACTCAACAACCGAGGCCGTAATGTCACCTTACGCGTGGACGGCAATTACAGCGACAACGACAATACGAGTCTGACCATCAACAGGACAACCCTCTTTCAGACCTTGAGTTATCTCGGCCTTGACTCGACCTACCAGACCAACCGATATAGTCTGACACCGTCGACGAGAAAGGGATACTCTCTTCAGGCAGCCTATACCGAGCCCCTCAATAGATACATGTTCTTGCAGTTGAGTTACCGCTACAACTACAGTTACAATGAGAGCGACCGTTCCACCTACGACTTCAGTCACTTGGGAACAGCATTCTCTGAGGGTATCGTGCCCAAATACCGCACATGGGCACCCTATCTCGACAGAGTGACGGATGGAATTGAGAGCCACAAAGAGACCAACCTGAGCCGCTACTCGGAGTATTCCAACTATATCCATGACATCCAGGCTACCTACCGTTGGATTCAGCCGAAGTTCCAACTCAATGCCGGATTCATGGTGCAGCCGCAGCGCTCGCATTATGTGCAGAACTATCAGGGCGTCTCTGTCGATACAGTCAGGAACGTGATCAACATGTCTCCGACACTTGACTTCCGCTACCGTTTCAATCAACTGAGCAACCTGCGTGTGCAGTACCGTGGAACAACCTCACAGCCCAGTATTTCGGACCTGCTTGACATCACCGATGACAGCAACCCGATGAACATCACCAAGGGTAACCCAGGATTGAAACCCTCGTTTACCAACAGTTTCCAACTGTTCTACAACACTTATATGCAGTCACACCAGCGGTCGATTATGACCTTCGCTAATTTCAGTACCACCCGCAACAGCATCAGCAATCTGGTGACCTATAACGAAAAGACTGGTGGGCGCACCACACGGCCCGAGAACATCAACGGCAACTGGAACTTCAACGGTGCCTTCATGTTCAACACGGCTATAGACAGCGTCGGCATGTGGAATATCAACTCGTTCACCAACCTGGGTTACAACAACAACGTAAGTTACCTCTTCAATAATGAGAAGCATATCTCGGAGAAGAATACTACCCGGAACACGACGGTGATGGAGCGCCTCTCATTGTCATACCGCAATTCATGGCTGGAGGTGGAACCCAACGGATCGCTCACCTATACCCATGCCCGCAACAAGTTGCAGAGCAACAGCAACCTCGACACGTGGATGTTCTCCTATGGCGTCAATGTCAACCTCTATGCTCCTTGGGGATCCAGCGTTTCGACCAGCATCAGTGAGAACTCACGCAGAGGTTACAACGATGAGTCAATGAACAACAATGAACTGATTTGGAACGCTCAGATCAGCCACAGTTTCCTCAAGGGAAATGCCTTGACCATCAGCCTTCAGTTCTATGACATCCTCCATCAGCAGAGTAACTTCAGCCGCACGATCAATGCTATGATGCGGAGCGACACAGAGTACAACGGTGTCAACAGTTACGCCATGCTTCACGCCATCTACCGCTTCAACGCGTTTGGAGGCAGACAGGCACGCCAGATGGGTCCCGGCGGAATGTTCCCCGGTGGAATGCCTCCCGGAGGTATGGGTCCTGGCGGTGGTGGCCGTCCTGGTGGTGGTCGTCCTGGTGGCTTCGGTGGCGGACGTCCCGGCGGTGGCTTCGGTGGCGGTTTCGGCGGCGGACGTCCCGGCGGTGGCTTCGGTGGCCCGGCCATGGTGATGTAGATTGAAAATTGAAAATTAATAGTTGAGGGATGAAAGTGATTGACCAACAATCAAACTTTCATCCCTCTACTTTTTTCAACTCAACTGCCGTAAGTTGAAATAATCTTCAATTTTCAATTTTCAATTTTCAATCTTCAATTTTCAATCATTTAAGAACTCATCCAACTGTCGGCGGTCCTTTTTGGTGGGGCGGCCGGTGCCACGGGCACGGTCGACGAAACCGCTGATGCGCGTCATCTCCAAAATTTCATACTGGTGCGGGTCGGTGACGTTCTCGTAAATCTCGGGAATCAGTTTGGCACCTACGCGGTTCTCGATGCATTTGAGGATACGGTAGGAGTAGGTCACGGGAGGTTTGCGCACCTCCACGATCTCGCCCTCCTTCACCATGCGTGAGGGCTTCACGTTCATCCCGCCGATGGTCACTCGTCCGTTCTTGCAGGCATCGGCTGCGATCGAACGGGTTTTGAAGACCCTGGCTGCCCAAAGCCATTTGTCTATCCTTGCCTCATTCTCCATCATTCTGCTCTTTTGGTTGTCCTTCGTTTTGCTCTTTGGGCTGAGGCAGCACGGGTTTGCGCTTGTTGTATTGGTTCATCGTGATGTTGACACCGGCGAGCACGAAACTCTTGATGATTTCCAATGCCACTCCTATCTGCGGTTTCAGCACCTCCAGTTCGGATGGCTCGAAATTCCCCAACACGTAGTTGACCTGTGAGCCGCGGGGGAAGTCATTGCCGATGCCCACGCGAAGCCGTGGATATTGCTGGCCGATGAGTTGCTGTATGTGTCCCAGTCCGTTGTGTGTGCCGGCACTGCCGCTGGCCTTCAGCCTGAGCGTTCCCAAGGGAAGTGAGAGGTCATCTACCACCACGAGCATGCGCGACTCATCGATGTTCTCCTTGTTGAGCCAATATCGCACGGCATTGCCGCTGAGGTTCATGAATGTGGTAGGCTTGAGGAGGAACAACTTCCTGCCTCTCAACGAGGTCTCGGCGACATAGCCGTAGCGGCGGTCGTCGAAAACAATATTGGACGCCTCAGCGAAGGCGTCCAATACCATGTAACCTATGTTGTGGCGGGTTCCCGCATAATCCATGCCGGGATTGCCCAACCCCACGATCAGGTACTTGTCCATGACATCAGTTCTACTCGGCAGCAGCCTCTTCCTCTGCCTCAGCAGCGGCGTTCTTGGATGCGGCACGTGTCATCTTGATGGAGCATACAACCACTTCCTTGCTGGTGGCCAGTTCGAGACCCTCGAAGTTGAGTTGTCCCACCTTGATGCTCTTACCGATGGTCAGGTTGGTGACGTCAATGTCAAGTTGCTCGGGAATCTGCTGGTAGGGAGCGGTCACCTCGATCTTGCGGATGGAGAGGTTCATGCGGCCACCGTCGCGGATACCCTGTGCCAGACCAACGAGGTGTACGGGAACACCGATGGTCAGCGGCTTCTCTTCGTTCACCTCGAAGAAGTCGATGTGGAGCACGGCGTCAGTAGTGGGATGGAACTGAAGTTCCTTCATCACTGCGGGATGATGCTCACCCTCGATGTCGAGGTTCACCACATACACGTGGGGAGTGTAAATCACCTTGCGAAGGTCGGTGGCGAGGATGGCAATGGCGCGTGCTTTGGGCATGCCGTTCTCATCTTTTTCCTCACCATAAAGGTTGCAGGGTACGTAGCCCTCTTTCCTCAGGGCCTTGGTTGCTTTCTTGCCAGTCTCTGTTCTGTTCTTGGCTTTTACGCTGATTTCTTTCATGATGCGTTTTACTTTGTGTTACTCTAAATTAAGTGTTGATTATTTGCTTAATTCGCCATCACACGAAACTTTTTTATCGGGTGTGCTAAAAAAGCGGTGCAAAGGTACACATTATAATCTGAAAAAGGAAAGGTAATGTTGAAAAAAAACAAAAAAACCTATATTTTATTCTGTTTTCTTGCAGATACCGAGGAAAAGCGTTATTTTTGCATCATGATTTTTCAATCCTGCATGCAGGAAATGTCTAAATTTTGGTGTTTACATGATCAACAGGGAATTAATCAGAATCAAGATAGTTCAGTTAACCTACGCATACTATCAAAACGGCGACAAGAATCTCAATCGGGCAGAGAATGGTCTTCTATATAGCCTATCCATGGCATATTCTCTTTACAACTACTTGCTGCTGCTCATTGTAGCCATCTCTCGTGAGATGCGTCACCGTGTCGAGATCGGTGGCAACAAAGCTGTCCGCGAGGGGACAGAGAAGCCGTCGACCAAGTTTGTAGACAACCGCTTCGCCCGCCAACTGGAGACCAACGTGATGCTGCTCGACTTTGTGGATGAGCAGAAACTCACATGGGACAACGACATCGAGTTTGTGCGCCGTCTCTGCAATCTGATTGAGCAGAGTCAGATATATCAGGACTATATGGCCTCTGGGGAAGACTCGTATGAGGAAGACCGCGAGGTATGGCGCAAACTCTACAAGGCCATCATCCAGGAAAACGAGGACTTGGATGCCATTCTTGAGGAGAAGAGCCTCTATTGGAATGACGACAAGGAGGTGGTCGACACCTTTGTTCTCAAGACCATCAAGCGTTTTGAGGCAGAGGCTGGAAAGAAACAGGAACTGCTCCCCGAGTATGACGATGAGGAGGACAAGGCTTTCGCCTGCAAGTTGTTCCGCGCCACAATCCTCAATGCAGACCAGTATCAGCGCTACATGAGCGACGCCTCCCGCAACTGGGATTTCTCCCGCTTGGCATATATGGATGTGGTCATCATGCAGATAGCCATTGCAGAGATGATGAACTTCCCCAACATCCCCATCAGTGTGACCATCAATGAGTATGTCGACCTTGCCAAACTGTACAGCACAGGTAAGAGCGGAAGTTATATCAACGGCATGCTCGACACCATAGCACGGTTTCTCATTGACACGGGTGAGTTGCTCAAGCCGATTGAGCCCCAACGTCCCAGAAAATATTAACCCAATCACTTAAATAACAATGAACACACTTATTTTGGCTGCACAAGGGACTGCTACAGGCTCTGGCGGCGGAGGCATGGAAATGCTGCTCATGATGTTGGCGATTTTTGCCATCATGTGGTTCTTCATGATCAGACCTCAGCAGAAAAAGCAAAAAGAGATACGCAACTTCCAGAATGCACTGACTGAGGGTGCTAAAGTGGTCACCAGCGGTGGTCTCTATGGCACGGTGAAGCGCATTGACATCGAGAAGGGGCGTGTGGACCTGGAAATCGCCCGTGGCGTGGTGATAGAGGTCGACAAGTCCAGCATCTATGCTGACACCAGTGTGATGAACGCTGTACAGAACAAATGAAAATATCATCATCAGGCATACTCAGGAACTTCTTCCTCTGGCTCAAGAGCAAGGAGTTTCTGATTTTCTTGTTTTTCCTGATTGTGGCTGGCTTGTTTTGGCTCATGCTGGCTCTGAAGGATGTGGTAGAGTATGAGGTGCCGATTCCTGTCAACATAGTCCACATACCGAGCAATGTCACCATCAATTTCGAAGGGAGCGACAGTTTGAATGTGGCCAAGGGGAAGGAATACGACATCCTGGGCTATGACACTCTCCATGTCACCATCCGAGACAATGCCTACAACATCCTGGGTTATCTGTTCAACAAATCGTCTGTCTCCATCAACTACACAAAAGGTGAGGAAGACAAAATGAGCGTATCGGCATCAGACTTGCTGAAGAAACTCAAACTCGACAAGTCTGCCGAGGTGGTGGCATCCAAACCTGAGCGACTGGATATTTATTACAGTTATGGCGATTACAAGTACAAGCCAGTGGCTCTCTATGGCAACGTCACCGCTGCCGACAAGTATTTCCTGGTAGGCCCGAAAGTGATGCCTGAGAGTGTCAGGGTCACGGGATCGCCTGCCCGTCTGGCAAGAATAGATTCCATTCACACCCATTATTTCCGCATCACCGATGTGTCGGAAAAACTTGAGCGGAAAGTGATGCTGCAAAAGCCGCAGGGAGTGATGCTGGGTGTCAAGGAGGTTTCGGTGGTGGTGTCTGCCGATATACTCAACGAGACCACGCGCGAGTTGCAGATTGAGACAATCAATGTGCCGGAGGACAAGGTGCTCCGCACCATTCCCGGACGGGTGAGTGTGAGGTTTAATATAGCGGCTCAGTTGGAGAAAAGCGTCAAATCGGAAGACTTCAAGGTCGTGGCCGATTACAATGAGTTGCGCAGCGACAAGGAGACCATCCCGCTGCATCTCATCCAGAAACCTGTCAATGTCCGAACGGCGGTATTGGAGACAAAGGAGGTGGAATATAAAATCGAGCACCGATGAGCACGGCGGAATATGCCGGAGAGTCACTCAGGATTGCGGTGACGGGAGGTATCGGCAGCGGAAAATCGTATGTGTGCCACCTCCTTGAGGAGAGGGGCATCAGCGTTTACGACTGCGATGCGGCAGCCAAGCGGTTGATGCGTACCTCCGAGGATATCCGTCGCCAACTCACCCTGTTGATTGGCGAGGATGCCTATTTGGAGGGCCATCTCAACAAGGCCGCTGTCGCACGCTTCCTCATGGAGTCGCAGGAAAACACCCAGAAAGTCAATGCCATTGTCCATCCCGCAGTAGGACTCGATTTTGTGTTGTCGGGATTGGATTGGATGGAATGTGCCATCCTTTTTGAGAGCGGGTTCGACAGATACGTCGACCGGGTGATATGCGTCACCGCTCCTGAGGAGGTCCGTTTGTCACGTGTCATGCGCCGCGACAGCATATCCCGCGAGGCGGCATGCGAATGGATGAAAAAGCAGATGCCTCAGCATGAGGTGCTGGCACGCAGCGACTATGAGATTGTCAACGACGGCTTGCGCGATGTGCCTTCACAAGTCGACCGCCTGCTGGAGATTCTCAGAAGGTGATTTCCTACCGGTTCTTTTGGGCATGTCGCTTTTTTTCCCGAACTTTGCAGACAAATCCGAATTCAAACATATTAGAAATACAACCGTTTAGAAAACAATGAAAGAAACAATTCTGTCCATAGCCGGAAAACCAGGGCTGTATAAACTGGTGACAAGAGGAAAGAACAACCTGATAGTGGAGACACTTGACGAGGCGCACAAGCGTCAGCCTGTGTTCAACAGCGACCGCGTCATCAGCCTCGCCGACATCGCCATGTATACCGAGGGTGAGGATGTGCCTCTGATGAAAGTGATGGTCTCCATCCGCGACAAGGAGGAGGGCAAGCCTGCTTCCCTCAATTTCCGCAAGGCATCGGGTGACGAACTGCGCACCTATTTCTCTGAAGTGCTGCCCGACTTCGACCGTGACCGTGTGCACGACAGTGATATCCGCAAACTCCTGCAGTGGTACAACCTGCTCATCGCTGCCGGCATCACCGATTTCGAGGAAGACCTTGAGCCTACAGAGGGCGACATTGTTGATGACCGCAAAAACCAGTAAGCACTATGGGCATGACACTGACCGAGCGTTTTCTCCGCTACACACAGTATGACACCCAGTCGAGCGAGGACTCGGCCACGGTGCCCAGCACTTCCAAGCAGTTGGTCTTCGCCGAGTTCCTTCGGAAGGAACTGGTAGAGGAAGGTTTCTCTGATGTGATGATGGATGAGAAAGGCTATATCTATGCCACGCTCAAGTCGAACATGAAGAAACCGGCTCCTGTCATAGGCTTTATCTCCCACTACGACACCAGTCCCGATTGCAGCGGCGCCAACATACATCCGCGCATCGTACAGTCCTATGACGGCAGCGACATCGTTCTCTCTGAGGGCATCATCTCCTCTCCAAGCAAGTTCCCAGAATTGCTGTCGCATGTGGGAGAAGACCTTATCGTCACCGATGGAAAGACCTTGCTCGGTGCCGACGACAAGGCGGGGATCGCCGAGATTATTCAGGCCATGTGCTTCCTTCGCGACCATGATGAGATCAAACATGGTGAAATACGGGTGGCTTTCAATCCCGACGAGGAAATCGGCATGGGTGCCCATCATTTCGATGTGGAGCGGTTTGGCTGCGAATGGGCTTACACCATTGACGGTGGTGACCTGGGAGAACTGGAGTATGAGAACTTCAATGCGGCTTCTGCCAAGGTGCGCATCACCGGAGTGAGTGTACATCCGGGCTATGCCAAAGGAAAGATGGTGAATGCCAACCGTGTGGCGGCAGAGTTCATCTCATTGCTTCCCTCCGCAGAGACCCCAGAGGCAACTGATGGCTATCAGGGATTCTACCATCTGCTGGGCATCCAGTCGAATATCGAGGGAGCGCAATTGTCCTACATCATCCGCGACCATGACCGTGAGCGTTTTGAGGAGCGCAAGCGTTTCATCTGCCAGTGTGCTGACGAGATCAACAGCCGCTATGGTGAGAACACCTGTAAGATAGAGGTGTCCGACCAATATTACAACATGAAGGAGATGATCGACCCCAACATGCATGTCATCGACCTGGTGCTCATGGCCATGCAGGAGTGCGGTGTTCCTCCCCGTGTGCAGCCCATCAGGGGCGGAACCGACGGCGCGCAGTTGTCTTTCAAGGGCCTGCCATGCCCCAATATTTTCGCAGGAGGGGTCAACTTCCATGGTCCTTACGAGTTCGTCTCTGTTCAGGTGATGGAGAAGGCCATGCAGGTGATTGTGAAGATCTGTGAACTGACCGCCAAATACAACGACTAACCCGTTCTAAACACATCCGTTTATGTCTGAACTGCCGGTGCTCGTCATGGATTTGGCGCTCATCCTCATTGTGGCAGGCATAGTGTCCATTATTTTCAAGCGACTGAGGCAGCCCCTTGTTCTGGGCTACCTCGTCGCTGGTTTTTTAGTGGGTCCCCATATGCCTTACACCATGACTGTGGGTGATGAGCAGTCGATAGAGACGTGGGCCAACATCGGTGTGATGTTCACCCTGTTCTCACTCGGCCTGGACTTTTCCTTCAAGAAAATTCTCAGGATGGGGGCGGCTCCCATCATTGCCACCACCACCATCGTGTTCAGCATGATGACATTGGGTGTCATTGCCGGGCACTGTTTCGGATGGAGTCAGATGAACCGCATCTTCCTCGGAGGCATGCTCGCCATGAGTTCCACCACGATCATCTACAAGGCGTTCGACGACCTCGGACTGCGCCAGCAGAATTTCTCGGGATTGGTGATGAGTGTGCTCATCCTCGAGGATATCTTGGCCATCGTGATGATGGTGATGTTGTCGGCCATGGCTAAGGGTGGCACTCCGGGAGGAGGAGAGATGCTCGATAGCGTTCTCCGCATCGGTTTCTTTCTGGTGTTGTGGTTTGTTGTGGGCATTTTCATTATCCCTTTGTTCCTGCGTTCCGTGCGCAAGTTGGTCAATGCAGAGATGCTCCTGATAGTTTCCTTAGGCATGTGCTGTCTGATGGCAGTTATCTCCACCGAAGTTGGGTTTAGTGGTGCTTTCGGTGCTTTCGTCATGGGTTCTATCCTGGCGGAGACCATTGAGGCGGAGAAGATCATCAAACTTGTGGAGCCGGTAAAGAATCTTTTTGGTGCCATCTTCTTCGTTTCTGTGGGCATGTTGGTGGAGCCGGGCATCATCGTCCAGTATGCTGTGCCGATTATTTCTTTGGTGCTGGTCATCCTGTTTGGACAGGCCATTTTCGGCAGTCTGGGCTTCCTTTTCAGTGGCCAGTCGCTCAAGTCGGCCATGAGGTGCGGCTTCTCTATGGCACAGATTGGTGAGTTCTCGTTCATCATCGCCACATTAGGCCATTCGCTCCATGTTGTCAGCGATTTCCTTTATCCGGTGATTGTCGCCGTGTCGGTCATCACCACCTTCCTCACGCCTTATATGATGAAGGCAGCCATCCCGTGTTATGACTTTTTGGAGCGGCACCTGCCCAAGGCTTGGGTCAGACGGCTCAACCACCTGACGATGAGTCAGCCCTCTGCACATGGAGAGAAGGGCCGTTGGCGCAACCTGCTCATCTCGCTGAGTGTCATTACAATCATTTACTCCATCCTCTCTGCGGCGACCATCGCCTTGATGTTCACCTTCTTCCTGCCATTCATCCAGAGGATACTGTCGCTATGGTGGGCAAATGCTGTGTGTGGCCTGCTCACCATCACACTTATCTCGCCGTTTCTCCGTGCCATCGTGATGAAGAAGAACCACAGCGAGGATTTCAGGGCACTTTGGATATCCAGCCGTCTCAACCGTTTTCCACTGGCTTTCACCATATTGGTGAGAGTAATCATAGCGGTTGCGTTTGTTTTCTATGTGTGCTATCACCTGTCGCATTTTTCTGCAGCCGTTCTTGTCAGTATCGGTGTGGCGGTGGTCGTGATGATGATCCTCTCACGTGGTCTGAAGGCGAGGAGCATACGTCTGGAGAGAATGTTCATCCAAAACCTGCGCTCTCGTGACATCGAGGCGCAAGTGACTGGCCGCAAGCGTCCCTTGTTTGAGGGCAGACTGCTCGACCGTGACATCCACATCGCCGACTTCGATGTGCCCGCCGACTCCAAGTGGTCGGGCAAGTCGTTGGCGCAACTGGCTCTGGGTCACAAATATGGCGTGCATGTGAGCAGCATCCTTCGGGCCACCCACCGGCTCAACATCCCTGAGGGCGATTCGGTGATCTATCCGGGAGATAAGTTGCAGGTAATCGGCAGCGACGAGCAGTTGGCAGCCTTCGGCCGTGCCCTGTCCGATGAGGTGTTCGAAGAAGATTATGAGTTGGAAAAGCGCGAGATGAAACTCCGCAGAATGATTATCGGAGGTGAAAGTCAGTTTGTGGGGAAGACTTTGGAAGAGAGTGGGATACGCCACATTTTCAACTGTATGGTGGTGGGCTTGGAGGAAGGCAAGGAAAATCTGTCGAGGGTATCTCCTTCCTATCAGTTTGCCAAGGGCGACATCCTATGGGTTGTCGGTGAGGAGGATGACCTTGAGCGGCTGATGTCAAATTAATACCATTGGACGGCATTGCTCATACCGCTTTTCTTGTCGTATTTCAGCGCGTCGGTGAGTGTGGATGCGTTGCATCGGAAAGTGAAGTTGTAACTGGTGTAGGGTGCGAGCACCACGGAGCACGACATGTTGAAGCAGTGAAGGTCGCGTGAGAGCGAAGCCGTGGTCATGGAAATCTTGTGATTTTCGAAGTCATAACCTGATGAGAAACTGATGTTCCATCCCTTGCTCAGCATGATGTTTCCGCTCATGTTGAGTGTCTGGGTAAACTTATAGGGATAGCGCATGGTCTTTTTGTTGAACTTCCCGCTTGTGTTTTCCCTCATGGTGATGCCATAACCGAAAGACAGTGACCAGGGCATGTTGAAGGACATGTAACCGTCGTCATCGGTCTCTGCCATGCCTTTTTGCTTGGCACCCCGCTGGCCCTTGATCATGTCATCGTCCACATTGGTCTCTATATCCGGGTCAACACCCTCGTCATCGTCATCATCCTCTTTTCCTTTCCTGTCATCATCATCGTCATCACCTCCGCCAAACCATTTCTTGATTTTTTCGGGAGTGAGCGTGAACGATATGTTTTGCGACATGCCCTGGAAACGTCCGAAACGCCCATATCCATACTCGGTGTGAGTGCCTATATAGGGATTGCCGTTCTCGTCAAGTTCATAGGCATAAGTGGAGAAGACGGCGTTCATATTGAACGTGTAGTTTTTCCACCATTTGAGTCGTATCCTCATGGAAAGGTCGCTCAATGGACGCTCCTTTGCGGCCATGTTGTACGACATCGAGGCTCCCAGTTCATCGATGAGGCTGATGACTTTCAGAGAGTCATTGGAGTCGCGCACCTTCATTTCCAGATTGTTGGACACGTCAAGAGAGACGCTCCCCGTCTTTCCTTTTCCTGGCACACCGTAGAGACCATTTGAATAAGGCGAATATTCCACGAGTGTCACATTGCCTTCAGCATCTGTCCTTTGGTAGGAGTCATAGAAGCCATATCGCCGTGCACTGAAATCAGGCGAGTAACTAAAGGTAACGGTAGGAGTGATGACGTGGCGGATGCGGTCGATCTTGTCACCGAAAATCTTGCGGCTGGGAATCCAGAATCCATAAATCTTCGTTGAGGCTCCGAGATTCAGACTCCAGTTGTAGATGTTGTGGAACCCGTAGGTGGTGTCGGCCTTCTCCACATAGTTCTCCTCGTCCCAATATTTGGTAATCTTGGAGGTATACATGCGGTCGGTGAAGTTGATCGACGGGTTGATGTTCAGGTAATTGAACAGGGTGAAACTGCCGTTGATGGGGATGGTATGCTGGAAACCGTTTTTCCAGTCCTTGATGATGCTGGAGTGGAGAAGTTGGTTTTCCTTTGTGTCTATGGAGTTGCTCATCCTTCCTGTGTAGGACATGGATATCTTCTCATACCACCTTTCCGCACCTGCCGCTTTCTTGCGCTTGAAGGGGTAGAACCGGCTGATGGATAGGTTCAGGTCGGGCATGGTCATGGAGATGGTGGTGTCGCGCATGTTCTGTGAAAGGTTGGCCGACAAGTTGACGTTCAGTCCGATGCTTGAGAACTGTGTGCTGTAACTCATCGATGAGGTACGCGTGCTCTGTGTCATGGTCTGAGGGTTGTACATGCTTGACAGGTTGTTTCGCTCATAACTCGATGTGGCGAAGTTGACACTGGCAGAAAGTGTGCTGAAAGGATTGGCTTTTGAGTCTTTCCTGTGGCTCCACTGCAGTTTGAAACTCTCCTGCTCCACGAAGTCGGGCATGCCTTTGTCACCGTTCTTGGTGTCCTGATAACTGATGAAGAACGAGCCGCTGTACCTATAGCGCTTTCTGTAGTTGGAGGCAGCAGACAGTCCCCAAGAACCTTTGGTGTAGATCTCGCCGAGCAGTTTGAGGTCCCATTTGTCGCTCATGGCAAAATAGTATCCGCCGTCGCGCAGATAGAATCCTCTTGCGCTCTCATCGCCGTAAGTGGGCATGATGAAGCCGCTGGAGTAACTCTTGGTGAACGGGAAAAAGCCATAGGGGATGGCAAGGGGAAGGGGAACGTCGGCTACGACGAGATAGGCAGACCCGAAGAAGACATCTTTTCCCGGACGGATCTTGGCACGTGACAAAGCGATGTAGAAGTCGGGATGCTCCTCGTCGCAGGTGGTGTAGCGGCCTTTGGCCAGGTATAGGTTGCCTTCGCTGTCACGCTTGGCAAATTGGCTTCTTATGTAGCCGTCCTCCTGTTCGGTATACACATTGTCGATGAATCCTTTCTTCGTCTTGAAATTATATCGGATGGAGTCACTCTCATATTGGTCGCTGCCCATTTTGAAAATAGGTGTGCCGCTTTGTCCGTTGGTGGTGGTGGAGTCGGGCACGCCATTGGCATCCACGAGGCTTTTGCCGAGGTTGACATGAGCGTTGGCACTGGCGAGGGTCATTTCCTGATACTCCACATTGGTGCTGCCATAGAGGTAGGCATCTTTTGAGAGGGCATCATAGACGATGGAGTCTTTGGCGCTGAAGGTCACGGGTGCCTCGATGCCGTTGGGTTTGGCGCGGTTGAGTGAGTCGAGGCGCAGTGAGTCGTCGATGGCTTTGTTGTAGTGGTAGATAGCCAGTTGGAGCGAGTCCATCGACAGCGTATCTGGTCCTGCCGTCTCATCAAAGTGAATGGTGTCGGTGGGGATGGTGTCGCTGGGCTGTTCGTAGATGGGCGTGGCACCATTGGTGTTCCCTAAGTGGATGATGCCCGTGGGAGTGGCTTCTTCTGGGAGAATGGTGTCTTTGGGAATCGCTTGGGCAGGTAGCCGTTGCTGCTGTGCCTTCGATCTCGCACCGGGCACAGGAATAACAGCCATCATCATCATGACGGTCATCAGAAGCAGCGTTGTCGTCTGTCTCGCTTTCATTCCAAAGTGCAAAAGTACTAATAAGCGAGTGGAAAGCAAAATAAAATAAGATTTTTTAATTTTCTTTCCTGAGCGAAAGTACTTTCGGCAAAGCCAAAAGTACTAATAAGCGAGTGGAAAGCAAAATAAAATAAGATTTTTTAATTTTCTTTCCTAAGATTGTATCTATTCTGCGAATAGCAAAGGTAGTCGCCTACGGCGAGATATTTTAAGAAAATGTATAAGAAAATTATAAGAAAATATTTTTATTACCATTTTTTTATTCATTTTTTTACCATTTCTGCCCGTCAGGGCACTCCAAATGATGATTCGCAGAATAGTTACCTAAGATTACGGCAAGGCCCTTAGGGGAAGGCACCTTTTATATAAGAAATCTGCGATATGGTTCAGGGGCCATATCGCAGATTTTCTGCTTATTTGAAGAGATTTTCCCATTTTTGGAAGCGGAGAAGCCCTTCTGTGCCGAATTTCGCGAGACTGTGCTCAGCCTGCTCGATGGTCTTTTCCCTGTCGAGGCGGGTTTTGGAGAAAAATTTGTCGGCATAGCAGATGACCTGTTCCTCAAGGGTCTCAGGCAGGAGACTCTGGTGGGGTAGGGGCAGGTTTTGGCCGACGATGTCATCGAGCGAGAGCCCTGCACCAGTGTGTCGCTCACACACGCGGGCGTGACGCTCCAGTCCCTCTTCACGCAGCATGGCGGCCCCGAGGATGCCGTGACATATATAAGGATGTGAGCCATGGCAGAGTATGCCCGGTGCGTCAGTCTGGCAGATGCCGATGTCGTGAAGCATCGCAGCCTCGAGGAGGAACTGCCGGTCGAGGCCCAGTTCGGGATGGGCATCGGCGATTTGCAGTGCTTTTCTGGCCACGCTCTCACTATGAACGACGAGGATGCGGCGCAAGGCTGCATCCTCGTTGTAATACTTGTTGATGATTCTCCAGTAATCCATTGTGAGGTTGTGAGGTTATTGCTCAGGCCGCTCGATGTAGGCAATGACATCGCCCTTCATCACCTTGCTGCCGCGTTTGGCGTTGATCTCTACCAGTCGTCCGCCGATGGCTGCGGGCACTTCCACTATCTCGCCCCACGGAGCCTGGATGTAACAAAGTATGTCGCCCTCCTTGTATTCCTTGCCGATGTAGGGCTCGACGGTCGGGGCACATTCGCCTTCGCCGTTGAACTCCCAGTAAATCTGACCCTTGATGGGGGCCGCTACGGCATCAGCCTTGGCGTGCTTGAAGGCTGCAATCTGCTCGGGCGAGAGTTTTGTGCCCAATTTGGCATCCTTTGCCTTCTGCAGGTCGGCGAGGAAGTTCTTCTTGGCCTGCCCGCTCTTGAAGTTGCGGTACTGCTCGGGGTGCATGCCCAGTTCGTAGAGTTCCTCGTCATCGGGACCGTATTCCCATCCGTTCTCGTCCATTTCCTTGCGGAAGTCATCGAGGGCATTGGGGATGAGGGTGTGCGGATCGGCGTCGGTGAACTCACGTCCTTGCTTGGCAGCCAGTTCCTTGATTTCCGGAGCAATCTCGCCGGGGATGCGTCCGCTCTTGCCGAGCACCATGCCCCACATGGCATCGTCCATCATCACATAGCGGCCCTTGCCCTGCTCGATGGTGAGGAGGTTGGTGAGCGCGATATTCTTCACATACTGCGAGAATGGGGTCACCAGTGGTGGGTAGCCCACCTTTGGCCATACGTATGCCACCTCGTCGAAGAGTTTGACAAGCAGGTCGTCGATGGACAGTTCGGGCTCACCTTTCTTCACACGGGTCTTGTTGATGATCTGGTGGATGCCGCCGAGGTCGGCCATCATACTTCCCATCATGCCGCCCGGCAGACCGCATCCGAGCAACAGCGAACTCATGTGCTTGTTGCCGGGGTTGATGAAGTAGCCCAGCCAGTCGTCGATGAACTCCTGAGTGAGGGAGCGAGCCTTCATGTAAGCCTTCATGTTGATGTCAGCCACCTCGAAGCCCTCGTTCTTCAGCATGCTCTGTACGGAGATGATGTCTGGGTGCACCTTGCCCCAAGACAGCGGTTCGATGGCGGTATCGATGATGTCGGCACCATTGTTGCACACCTCGAGGATGGAGGCCATGGAGAGACCCGGTCCGGAGTGGCCATGATACTGGATGATGATGTCTGGGTGCTTGTCCTTGATCGACTTGGTCAGTTTGCCGAGCATGGCGGGCTGTCCGATGCCAGCCATGTCCTTGAGGCAGATTTCCTGCGCTCCCGCTGCAATCAGTTCGTCGGCAATGCTGCTGTAGTATTCCACGGTGTGCACGGGTGAGGTGGTGATGCACAGGGTGGCCTGGGGTGTCATGCCTGCCTCCAGAGCCCACTTGATGCTCGGGATGATGTTGCGGGTGTCGTTCAGACCGCAGAAGATACGGGGAATGTCCACGCCTTGGGCGTGTTTCACTTTGTATTGCAGTTGTCTCACGTCATCAGGCACGGGATACATGCGAAGTGCATTGAGGCCACGGTCGAGCATATGTGTTTTGATGCCCACCTCGTTGAATGGTTTGCAGAATGCTCGTACGGCGGCATTGGGGTTTTCGCCTGCCAGTAGGTTGACCTGCTCGAAGGCACCACCATTGGTCTCCACGCGAGCGAAGCAGCCCATGTCGATGATGGCGGGTGCGATGCGCTCCAACTGGTCTTTCCTGGGTTGGAATTTGCCGGATGACTGCCACATGTCGCGATAGACGAGACTGAATTGGATTTTCTTTTTCATTGTTATCAGTTTAAGTTATTTGGTTAAGGCAATTTGTTGTGTTTTCAGAATATTTGCAAATAGATACGGCAAAGATATGCAAAAAATATAGAACTGCAAAGAAAAGAGGTTATTTTCTTATGTGAATTCAACAATCTCATGATTTTCCAATGCGGAGATACACCACATACAAGCATCACTGCTGGCATGGGGCTTCATTGATGAGGGTGTGCCACTGGTCACAAAACCATACAAATTATCCCAAAAATCAACAAAATTCATCAATATTTCGTATCTTTGCATTCAAATTGCAACAGATGATTGGAATAAGAAAGATGAAATATGAGATGATTTCGTTAGAAAATGTGCAGATTGCAGATTGTTGTCATGACCAAGGAAATTGCATTCTGCAAGGGACATGAAGAATGTCCTGGTTCTGGAATATGTTGAATGAATCAAATAAAGTGTATAATGAAGAAAGTTTTAAAAATAGCGTTGGCTGGCGTATTGATCCTGATAGTGACAGCAGGAGTGCTGATGTGGATGGAGTTTGGTCCTTTGCTAAAAGGAGCGATGTCTTGCGAAAAACTGGACGAAGGACTATACTATATGGAGTACAAAGGCGATGACGGTTTTGACGAATTGATGAACCGTGGCGGATTCCAATCAACCGACCAACTGGCAAGTTACGCCATGGAGTTCTTGTCGAAAGGTCACTATAAGCCCGAGATGAATACTTCAAAAGAATCCTTCGGTTGTTCGGCACTTACAGCCACCACCCCCGAGGGCAGTATTCTGATGGGAAGAAACTTTGATTTTCCATCGGCCATTGGTGTTGTCTTGCATACTATGCCCGATCGCGGCTACGAATCTATCACCACCTTCAATGTGGAGTTCTACGGATTTGGTAAAGATTATCAACCAGAGGGGTTCAAGAACCAGTACATGGCTTTGGCTGGTCTGTTTGTCGCTCTTGACGGCATCAATGAGAAGGGACTGGCTATTGCTGACCTGATGGCTGGCGACTCGATAGAGACACATCAGCGAACCAACAAGCCTGATCTTACCACGACGGCAGCCATCCGATATATGCTGAACAAGGCAGCCAACGTAGGCGAGGCATTGGATTTGCTGAGGAGCATCGACTTACACTCCGATGTCGGTTTTGCTCACCATTACGCTATGGCCGATGCATCGGGCAGAAGTGTGGTGGTAGAATATGTGGACAACGAAATGGTGGTGACAGAATCGCCGGCGGTGGCCAATCACTACCTGTGCGAGGCCAAACACAATGTTGGGTTGCTGGAAGGTGATGACCGCTACGATCGCCTATGCCAACGATATGACCAAATGAAGGGCGTCATGAGCAAGAAGCAATTGACGGAAGCCATTGAAGACGTGTCGCAGCCCCAGAGGGAGGGATTCCTTGGCACGGCATGGACGATGGTGATGGATCTGACACATCCATCCGTCACCTATTACTCTCGCCGACATTTCGACAAGCCCTTTCGGTTTGAACTTACGAAGAAAGGAAATTGATACATACGTTGTTCACACTGGTGGCAAGACGATGTGGAGAGATTTGTGAGATGAGAATAAATAGTTTGGATAAATCTAAAAAGCGACGTTTTGTTTTGTGCATTGCTGTTTTTGTGCTATCTTTGCCACAACGTAGCGTGAAGCAACAGAGTCATGGGAATATAGGAAAGAATGACCAAGTCATCACGGAGAATAGAAATGAGCAGAAAAACCTTTTATTATATGCTGTGTTTGCTCTTGCTGTCGGTGGCATGCGGCAAGACGGATGATGCACAGGAGGAAGAAAGTGTGAACGTTGTCACCCAGAGTTATGTGGCTAAGGGCGACTCCATGTTATACGGACTGGCTTGTGATGGGTGTTCCGACACCACGCTGGTGCTGCTGCCTGACTCAGGTGGCGACCCCGTCACCTACAGCATCGTCCGTGCGAGGAGCGAGAGAAAGTTTTTCGGACGGCCCCAGATCGGTGACAAGATGGCGGTGTTGGTCAACCCGGAGGATCCTTCTGAGGTGTTGCTGGCCATCAATCTAGAACAACTGAAAGGGACATGGTATTATGAGCAACTGCCGGTGCTCCGCCGCCGTGCCCATATAGACAGTGTCGAGGTGCAGCAGATGGAATTCACGGAGGAGGAGAAGGCACGCTTTGACTCAATGATCTCGACAATGATGATTCCCCGTGAGTATGCTTATACATTCAAGCGTGACTTCACCATGAAGACAGAGGGAGGCCCGCCCCGTACCAGTTCTCTTGACCGTTCTCTTCCCGTTGTCTATCCTCCGATGACGCGCTATATGGAGTGGCACATTTTCAACGGCAAAATCATCCTGACGTATGGAGGATTCCGTATCGCCGGTTCCAAGGATTCCACCGAAATGAAAAATGACACGGCAGAATTCATCCTGCTGCGGCGCGACACCATGGCACTCCGCTTCCGCGATCATGTTCAAGGTTTCCGTCAGCGTCCTGATACTTTAGTTGAGAATTGAAGATAACTCAATACGGTCACAAAGATGTCTCATGTGGTGAATCAACACTGAGGCACAGATTTTTTTTGACCCGGAAGAGAGAAATTCAATGTCAATATGGTTGGTTGGCCAATCGTTTTTTTGCCATTTCCTCGTATGGAGTGCCAGGGCGTCCGTAGTTGGCGTAGGGATGGATGCTGATACCGCCGCGTGGAGTGAACAGTCCCGTCACCTCTATATATTTAGGTTGCATGAGTGCAATCAGGTCTTTCATGATGATGTTCACGCAGTCCTCATGAAAGTCACCATGGTTTCGGAAACTGAACAGGTATAGTTTCAGGCTCTTGCTCTCCACCATCCTCTCACCCGGGATATAACTGATGATGATTTCGGCAAAGTCGGGTTGGCCGGTAATGGGGCACAGCGAAGTGAACTCTGGGCAGTTGAACCTCACCCAATAGTCGTTTTCCTTGTGCTTGTTCTCGAAGGTTTCAAGCACTTCGGGTGCATAGTTCATGGAATATTCTGTCTTATTCCCCAGAGCCTGCAGGTGCTCTCTGTTTCTTTCTTTCATTTCATTGAGTTTAAAGTTCACAAATCATGGTGCATAGTTGTGATACTGTGCACAGCCATTCTCACAACGCCTTCCCTGAGGAGGGCGGTAGAGTTTTTAGAAAATGCTATAACTGATGTCTTTGTCATACACATCCTCATTCTCGTAGTGCTTCACCCATGCTACCACGCGATAGGTGAGGGGCAGGGCCACGATTTCATAGGATGTCTTGAGCACCACCTGCCAGAACATCAGCAGGGGAAGTTCGGAAGTGGGGATGACGCCATAGAAGGCCAAGGGAAAGAAAATCAACGAGTCAGCGCCCTCTCCGAAGACAGTGCTGAGAATGGCACGTAAAGAGAAGTGCTTTCCCCGTGACGTTACCTTCATACGGCTCATCACATAAGCGTTGATGAAACTGCCTGCGATAAAAGCCAAGAAGGAAGCCAATGCGATGCGTGGAGCCAGCCCGAAGATGGCATGGAATCCAGCGTCATTGTCCCAATACGGAGCACCTGGGATGGCGTCGCACAGCGCACACACCGCTACGAAGAAGAAATTCATGATGAATCCCAACCATATCAGTAAGCGGGCTCTGTTGTAGCCCCATACCTCACAGACGCAGTCATTGATGATGTAGGATACCGGGAAGATGAGCAGGCCTCCTGTCACATTGATGGGCCCCATGGCTATCTGTTTCGTTCCCAAAAGGTTCGCCGTAAGCAGGCAAACCGTGAAGAGCATGCTCATAATGAGGAACAGCACGCTCACTTTAGTTTTGTTTTTGTCCATTTTTTCTTGTTTTTTTAGAGGTTACCAAGCACTCTTGCAACTGCTTTGGCGGTGCCTCGGGCAGTCGCTGTCAAAAAAGCGGTGCAAAATTACATATTTTTTCGATGAAAAACAATGTATTGAAATAAAAATATTAAATTTGCTGCGTTTTTACCAAAATGACATTGAAAATGAAAAATTGGGCATTGACCTTGTTTGTGCTGGCCTTCGCACTCCATGCAGGTGCACAGGTCCCAAAGCAACTTCAAATAAGCGGTGTGGCTCCGGCAGCAACCGACTCTGTACTCGTTATCGACATGACGAGAGGAGCCATCAGAGCCAAGATACCGGTGAGGGACGGCAAGTTCGCCACCTCCATCCCTGCTCAGGAGAATGAGTTGCTGGGCATTGGCGACCGAACATATTTCGCACCCTTATTTGTCGACGGCATCCCTGTCGAGGTGGATCTTGTGGCCCACCGGGTGAAGGGTTCGGAACTGAATATGATGACTAATCGTTGCGACAACTCGCTCGACTCTCTTGACAGAGTGCTGGCAGGGCGAATGAAGACGATCACCGAGAACATGGCAGATGAGGCTGCCGCTCGGGTGCAGATGGCACAGTTGCAGGAGCAGCGCATCGTGCAGCGGTCGGAGATTCTCAAAGCCTATGCCAACACCTTGGTGCCTGCTGCTTTCTTGCCAGACATGGCCATGGAGATGACCTACAATCAGGTGGAGCCTTGGCTGAAAGAGGGCGCACCCTATATGTCACATCCCAGGATGTTTACTGCCCTCAGGTATGCTGAAGGTCTGAAGAAGAAAATGCCGGGACTGATGTTCCATGAACTGGCGATGAAGGACCTGGACGGGAATATACGCCATCTGAGTGAGTGGTGTGGCAAGGGCAACTATGTGCTCGTAGACTTCTGGGCGAGTTGGTGTGGCCCATGCCGTCAGGAGATGCCCAAAGTGGTGGAGAGTTATGTGAAATATCATGGCAAGGGGTATGAGATTGTGGGCGTTTCCTTTGACACAAAGGAAGATGCTTGGAAAAATGCCGTGAAACAGATGGGCATGGACTGGCCTCAGATTTCTGACCTGAAGGGTTGGCAGAGTGCTGGTTCGGATGCTTATGGTGTCATGGCCATCCCGTCAAACGTCCTGCTTGATCCTGAGGGCCGCATCATCGCCAATGACTTGCGCGGTGACCGACTGATGGGCAAACTGAAGGAGATCTATGGATTTTGAGATGAGTTTAGGAATATAGAAGAATAGGAGTTGAGACATTATCTTATAAATATATATAACTGAAGGAATGTTAATTGATATATTGCTGATTATCGTTGGCGTGGTACTTGTTATTTGGGGTGCGGACAGAATGACTGATGGGGCTGTGAGCATTGCCCAGCGTCTGAAAATCCCCAAAATCGTAATCGGTCTGACCATTGTTGCCATGGGGACCTCAGCACCGGAGTTTTTCGTCAGTCTGATGTCTGCCCTGAAAGGTACGCCCGACCTGGCCGTGGGCAATGTGGTGGGCAGCAACATCTTCAACACACTGCTCATCGTTGGTGTGGCAGCCATGGTGACACCTATCGTCATCTCGCGCTCCACGGTGAGGAAAGACATGCCTTGGTCGATGCTGGCAGCAATATTGCTCACCGTCATGTGCCTTGACAGTGTCATTTCACGGTGGGACGCACTTGTGCTCTTTGTCTTGTTCTGTACCTTCATTGGCTATAATCTGCGTGAGGCGAGAAAAGGAAAGGCACAACCTGATGAAGAAGAGGAAGGAAAGGCCATGAGACCCATCCTTGCAGTCGGCCTCGTGCTGCTTGGATTGGGGTGTCTTGTGCTTGGCAGTAATGTCTTTGTCGACAGTGCCACGAGGGTGGCGCAGCAACTCGGTGTGTCGGAGGCGGTCATAGGTCTCACAATCGTGGCTGGCGGCACCTCACTTCCCGAACTGGCAACCAGTGTGGTGGCAGCCCGTAAGGGACAAAGTGCCATCGCTATCGGCAATGTCATCGGCAGCAATGTGTTCAACGTGCTGATGATTATCGGCATCACAGGTCTTGTGAAGCCTATGAACATCAATGGCATCACGAATGTCGACCTTGGTGTGATGACTGGCAGCATGGTGCTCGTCTGGCTGTTCTCCTATACGAAATTCAAGGTGGAGAGATGGGAGGGCGCCGTCCTCACCGGTATTTTTACCGCCTATATGTGCTGGCTTATATCACTGGTGATTTGAGATTCTGTTTCAACACAAAGATACAGAGGTACAGAGGCTTTTGAGTTGGGGATTTAGTTGTTTATGACAAATCCCCATGATTTTCTCAAAAATTATCTTTTGTCCCGAATTGTCGGCAGTTTCATTGATTGAGCAGTTGCACGATAGTTTCGAGGCCTTCGCGGTCGGCATTGTCAAAGGCGGACAGTTCGGTGGAGTCGATGTCAAGCACGGCAGTGATGTCGCCTTCTGCGTTCCTCACAGGGACGACAATCTCAGAGCGTGAGAGTGAGGAGCACGCGATATGTCCGGGAAACTCCTCCACATCGTCGACGATGATGGTCTCACCCCGTTGCCATGCCGTCCCGCAGACTCCTCTTCCCTTTTTGATTCGGTAGCAGGCAATCGTGCCCTGAAAGGGTCCGAGCAACAACTCTTCTCCCTTGACCAGATAAAAACCTACCCAGAAAAAGCGCTCGCCGAAAGTCGTGCGGAGGAATGCCGTCACATTGGCAAGCACACCGATGGTGTTGTCTTCGCCCTCAATGAGACTTTTTATTTGGGGAATGATTTCCTCATAGATGGAACGTCTGGATTTCGTCTCATTCTCTGTCTTATTCTTATCCTTATTCTGCATGAAGTTGTCTGTTTGGTTGTTTTATATGTTTTTAAAAGAACGTTCAATCATCGGTTTTATTTTCTTATTTATGTCAATCTTCATATTTTTTCTAACATATTGTCGTTTGTTTAAATGGAAATGTGTAATTTTGCCACGAATTTTACCTAATTCAATAAAACTATGTCTAAACAAAAGAGATTTATCTTACAGGAGAACGAGATCCCAACACAGTGGTACAACATTCAGGCAGAGATGCCCAACAAGCCTTTGCCTCCACTCAACCCAGCAACGAAAGAGCCCCTCACCGCAGAAGATTTGGCCCATATTTTCAGTTATGAGTGCTCAAAGCAGGAACTTGACACTGAGCATGCGTGGATAGACATCCCCGAGCCAGTGCTGGATATGTATAAATATTACCGTGCCACACCGCTGGTACGTGCATACGCATTGGAGGAGGCCCTCGGCACACCTGCTCACATCTATTTCAAGAATGAGAGCGTCAACCCACTCGGTTCGCACAAGGTGAATTCCGCTCTTCCGCAGTGCTACTACTGCAAGCAGGAGGGTGTGACCAATGTCACCACAGAGACGGGTGCAGGCCAATGGGGTGCCGCCCTGAGTTATGCCGCCAAGGTGTTCGGTCTGGAGACCGCTGTCTATCAGGTGAAACTGACCATGCAGCAGAAACCCTACCGCTCATCCATCATGCGCACCTTTGGAGCCACGGTGGAAGGTTCGCCTTCGATGTCCACACGAGCCGGCAAGGATATCATTACCCGCGACCCCATGCACATGGGTTCGCTGGGCACAGCCATCTCAGAGGCCGTGGAACTCGCCACCACCACCCCCAACTGCAAATACACATTGGGTTCGGTGCTCAACCATGTTTCGCTCCATCAGTCCATCATCGGTTTGGAGGCTGAGAAGCAGATGGCCATGACCGGAGAGTATCCCGACAAGATCATCGCCTGCTTCGGCGGCGGCAGCAACTTCGGTGGCATTGCTTTCCCCTTCATGCGCCACGTGTTCTCCGGCGAGCGCAAGATCGAGTTCATTGCCGCAGAGCCCAACAGTTGTCCGAAACTCACCCGCGGAGTCTTTGACTATGACTTCGGAGATGAGGCCGGCTATACACCGCTGCTCCCGATGTTCACCCTCGGACATGAATTCAGACCCGCCAATATCCATGCCGGTGGACTTCGCTATCATGGTGCTGGTGTCATCGTCAGCCAACTCATCAAGGATGGTTACATGCACGGTGTCGATATCCCGCAGTTGGAGACATTCCAGGCTGGTATCCTCTTCAGCCGCACTGAGGGCATCATCCCCGCTCCCGAGAGTTGCCATGCCATTGCTGCCACCATCCGCGAGGCACTCAAGTGCAAGGAGACGGGTGAGGAGCAAGTCATCCTGTTCAACCTCAGCGGCCACGGACTCATCGACATGCCATCCTACGAGCAATTTATCAATGGCGACCTTCGCAACTACGACCTCACAGATGAGGAACTCGCCAAGGGTATGGCAAACCTGCCGCATCTCATCTAAACATTGCTGAGCAATAGGCGGAAGCCTATCAGATATCCACCTATACAGAGACACAGAGTCGCAGAGAATAAAACTCGGCAACTCTGTGTCTCTTTGTTGGATTTGACATTCACGACTTTTTTGTTTTCCAATACGTTGCTCGGATTGAGCAAATAAAAATTCGTTTTTTATTTTGCTTTCCACTCGTCTTTCACTAACTTTGCACCCAAATTGTTAAAGTTAAAAATATAATCATGTATAGAACCAACACATGCGGAGAACTGAGACTCTCCGACGAAGGACGGCAGGTGACTCTTGCCGGATGGGTGCAGCGAAGCAGGAAAATGGGAGGTATGACTTTCATCGACCTCCGCGATCGCTATGGCATCACACAATTGGTGTTCAACGATGATACCGACAGTGCATTGTGTGAACGTGCCAACAAATTGGGACGTGAATATTGCATCCAGGTGACAGGAACGGTGAGAGAGCGCGAGAGCAAGAATTCAAAGATGCCCACTGGCGACATTGAAATCATCGCCGAGCGCCTCAATGTGCTCAGTGAGAGCGTCACCCCGCCATTCACCATTGAGGACAATACCGACGGAGGTGATGACATCCGTATGAAATACCGCTATCTTGACCTGCGTCGCTCGGCAGTGCGCCGCAACCTTGAGTTGCGCCACAAGATGACCATCGCCATCCGCAATTTCCTTGATTCAAAGGATTTTATTGAAGTGGAGACCCCGATTCTGATAGGTTCCACCCCAGAGGGCGCCCGCGACTTCGTCGTGCCTTCCCGCATGAATTCGGGACAGTTCTATGCCTTGCCGCAGAGTCCGCAGACCCTCAAGCAGTTGCTGATGGTGAGCGGCTTCGACCGTTATTTCCAAATAGCCAAGTGCTTCCGCGATGAGGACCTCCGTGCCGACCGTCAGCCGGAGTTCACCCAGATTGACTGCGAGATGAGTTTCGTCGACCAGGAGGATGTCATCGACCTGTTTGAGGACATGTGCCGCCATCTGTTCAAGGAACTCCTTGGCGTGCATCTCCCCGAGCGTCTTCAGCAGATGCCGTGGCATGAGGCGATGAGGCGTTTCGGCAGCGACAAGCCCGACCTTCGCTTTGGCATGGAGTTCGTCGAGTTGATGGATGTCCTGCAGACAGGTTCATTCCCAGTCTTCGACCAGGCCAAATACATTGGCGGTATCTGTGTGCCGGGATGTGCCGGATACACCCGCAAGCAACTTGACCAACTCACCGACTTTGTCAAGCGTCCTCAGGTGGGTGCAAAGGGACTCGTTTATGTGAAATACAACACTGACGGCACCATCAAGAGCAGTGTAGACAAATTCTACTCACAGGAGACACTCCTCGCCCTCAAGGAGCGCATGGGTGCCAACGACGGCGACCTCGTGCTCATCCTCAGTGGTGACAATGCCAACAAGACACGCGTGCAGTTGTGCACCCTGCGTCTTGAGATGGGCGACCGTCTCGGACTGCGTGACAAGAATCGCTTCGAGTGCCTGTGGATCGTCGACTTCCCGCTCTTTGAGTGGAGCGATGAGGAACAGCGGCTCATGGCTACCCACCACCCGTTCACCATGCCCAATCCCGACGATATCCCTCTGTTGGACGAGCACCCAGAGCAGGTGCGCGCCAAGGCCTACGATTTCGTGTGCAACGGCATCGAGGTTGGTGGCGGAAGTTTGCGTATCCATGACGGCAAGTTGCAGGCCAAGATGTTTGATATCCTCGGATTCACTCCTGAGAGGGCCATGGCTCAGTTTGGCTTCCTCATCAATGCATTCAAGTATGGAGCACCCCCACACGCAGGACTCGCTTTCGGCCTCGACCGTTTTGTGTCGATTTTCGCCGGTCTCGACAGCATCCGCGACTGCATTGCCTTCCCCAAGAACAACAGCGGACGTGACGTGATGCTTGACGCACCATCGGAATTGGACCCCAAACAACTTGAAGAACTGCAGATAAAGGTTGATTTACATCAAGAAAATCAACAAAACTGACAACAAATAGTGAAACGCGGTCTTTTTCATGCATAAATATTAGTCGTTTTCGAATAAAAAGTACTAATTTTGCAGTCGAAATTAAAAGGTTGATACAGAATTAGTTCACCTACTAATTATTCGTTTTACAAAATCATGGCAGAAAAGAAAGCAACAACAAAGGCTGCAGCAGAAAAGAAGACAACAAAGGCTGCAACAGAGAAGAAGGCCGCTCCCAAAAGAGCCGCTAAGAAGGTAGAAGTAGTAATCAATGCAGAGACCGTAGGTTTCAAGGCTGGTGACGTATACCAGGCTCTTTCAGCAGCAGGCAAGGCTCTTAGCGTGAAGGACATCGCCAAGGCCGCTAAGATCACAGAGAACGAGGCACTGCTCGGTATGGGCTGGCTCTTCAAAGAGGGAAAGATCACTGATGAGGAAGGTCTCATCAAACTCGCTTAATCACTCACATCGATTGATATTGAAAATGCCGGTCGCTCATGCGACCGGCATTTTTTGTTACTTAATTTTCATTTTTTATTTCATTATATACTTTTAGCAATATTTTTCGCTCAAATAAGGAAAAAAAGCATTAATTTTGCCAAAGATATGCGGGTGAAACGCAACATGGAAAACCACCGCTGACACCCATAGACCAATCACATTATTTTTATGTCAGGAAGATATCTTTTAGGTTTCGATGTCGGCAGCAGTTCTGTCAAGGCATCGTTGGTGGATGCAGAAACAGGAGCATGTGCTGCATCGGCTTTTTTCCCAGAGTCAGAGGCTCCCATCAAGGCCGTCAAGGTAGGATGGGCCGAGCAAGACCCAGAGTCTTGGTGGACATACGCCAAGATGAGTTTGCAAAAAATCATGGCCGACACCGGTGCTTCCGGCGACGACATCATGGCTATCGGCATCTCTTATCAGATGCACGGCCTGGTGTGTGTCGACAAGGATCTGCAGGTGCTTCGCCCCTCTATCATCTGGTGTGACTCACGTGCCGTTCCCTACGGTGAGAAGGCTTTCAATGAGATTGGAGCCGAGCAGTGTCTCGGTCACCTGCTCAACTCTCCCGGCAACTTCACCGCCGCCAAACTCGCGTGGGTGAAGGAGAACGAGCCTGAACTATTTGACAAAGTGTATAAGTTCATGCTTCCCGGCGACTACCTCGCCATGCGTCTCAGCGGAACGGTGAACACCACCATCAGCGGACTCAGTGAGGGTATGTTCTGGGACTTCCGTGAGAAGAAGGTTGCTGACTTCCTCATGCGCTATTTCGGTTTCGACCAGTCTCTTGTGCCCGACATCGTGCCCACATTCAGTGTGCAGAGCGAGGTGAGTGCTGAGGCTGCCGCCGAATTGGGACTCAAGGCAGGCACCCCCATTTCCTACCGTGCCGGCGACCAGCCCAACAATGCATTGTCGCTCAACGTGTTCAACCCAGGAGAAATCGCCTCCACCGCCGGTACTTCAGGTGTGGTCTACGGTGTTCTTGGTGAGATCAACTATGATAAGAAAAGCCGTGTGAACACCTTCGCACACGTCAACTATACAGAGCAACTCGACCGTCTTGGCGTGCTCCTCTGCATCAATGGCACCGGCATCCTCAACGCATGGGTGCGCCGCACCATCGCACCAGAGGGCATCTCCTATGCCGAGATGAACGACTATATGGCCAATGTGCCTATCGGCAGCGACGGTGTCACCATTATCCCCTTCGGCAATGGCGCAGAGCGAGTGCTTGAGAACCAGGAGGTGGGATGCTCCATCCAAGGAGTCAACTTCAACAAGCACGGGAAGGCACACCTCATGCGTGCAGCCCAGGAAGGCATCGTCTTCAGTTTCTGCTATGGCATGGAAATCATGCAGCAAATGGGCATGGACATCCGCAAGATACACGCTGGAAAGGCCAACATGTTCCTCAGCCCGCTCTTCCGTGACACGCTCGCCGGTGTGAGCGGAGCCACCATCGAACTGCTGGAGACCGATGGCAGTGTGGGAGCCGCCAAGGGTGCAGGTATGGGCTGCGGCCTTTACAAGGACAATGAGGAAGCCTTCGCATCTCTCAAGCGCCTTGCTGTCATTGAGCCCGACGAGAGCCGCCGTGTCGAATACCTCAGCGCCTACGCCAATTGGAAGGACAGCCTGAAGCGTGTGGCAAAAAATTAATAAAGATTCATCAATTATTTCCATAACTTTTTATCAATTATAAACAAAAATGGCAAAAGAGTATTTTCCGTTTACCGGTAAGATTCCTTTCGAAGGAAAAGAGAGCAAGAACGTGATGGCATTCCACTATTATGACCCCGAGAAGGTTGTGATGGGAAAGAAGATGAAAGACTGGCTGAAGTTTGCCATGGCATGGTGGCACACCCTGGGTGGCGCTTCTGCAGACCAGTTTGGCGGACAGACTCGCTCCTATGAGTGGGACAAGGCTGAGGACGCTGTTCAGCGTGCCAAGGACAAGATGGACGCCGGTTTCGAGATCATGGACAAACTCGGCATCGAGTACTTCTGCTTCCATGACGTGGACCTCGTAGAGGAGGGAGCCACCATCGCAGAGTATGAGGAGCGCATGAAGGCCATTACTGACTATGCTCAGGAGAAGATGAAGCAGTTCCCCAACATCAAGTTGCTCTGGGGTACCGCCAACGTCTTCGGTAACAAGCGCTATGCCAACGGTGCTTCCACCAATCCCGACTTCGACGTAGTGGCACGTGCCATCGTCCAGATCAAGAACGCTATCGACGCCACCATCAAACTCGGCGGCACCAACTATGTGTTCTGGGGCGGACGTGAGGGCTATATGAGCCTCCTTAACACCGACCAGAAGCGTGAGAAGGAGCACATGGCCACCATGCTGACCATGGCACGCGACTACGCACGCGCAAAGGGCTTCAAGGGCACCTTCCTCATCGAGCCGAAACCCATGGAGCCTTCCAAGCACCAGTATGATGTCGACACCGAGACTGTAATCGGATTCCTCCGTGCACACGGACTCGACAAGGACTTCAAGGTGAACATCGAGGTGAACCACGCCACATTGGCAGGCCACACCTTCGAGCACGAACTGGCTTGCGCCGTGGATGCCGGTATGCTGGGTTCAATCGACGCCAACCGTGGTGACGCTCAGAACGGCTGGGATACCGACCAGTTCCCCATCGACAACTTCGAACTCACACAGGCTATGCTGGAGATTATCCGCAATGGTGGTCTGGGCAACGGCGGCACCAACTTCGATGCCAAGATCCGTCGTAACTCCACCGACCTCGAGGACCTCTTCATCGCTCACATCAGCGGTATGGATGCCATGGCCCGCGCTCTTGAGAACGCTGCCGCCATCCTGGAGGAGAGCGAACTGCCCGCTATGAAGAAGGAGCGCTATGCCAGTTTCGACAGCGGCATCGGCAAGGACTTCGAGGAAGGCAAACTCACCCTCGAGCAGGCTTATGAGTATGGCAAGAAAGTAGAAGAGCCGAAACAGATTTCTGGCAAGCAGGAGAAGTACGAGACCATCGTCGCCCTGTACTGCAAGTAAAAAAAGTTTTTCTTCACAAAACGACTGGAGGGTATGCCCAACGGCATACCCTCACTCGTATATCGGACGATTTTGGTGTGTCGGAAAAGCCGGACGTGTCGGATTCATCTCATCTCATAAAACAAATCAGATGCAGAAAAAATTGAGAGTTTTGAGAATGTTGGCAGCCGTGTTGCTCATTTGGTGGGCGATGGCTGTCTCATGGGCACAGCCCAAATTCTCGAAACCACATGGCCTCTATGATGTCGGGACACTTACTGTCACGATGTCGTCTGAGGGAGAAGGCACCGAAATCCGCTACACCACCGATGGCAGTGAGCCGACACCGCAGAGCCAACTCTACAAACAAGCGCTGCGGTTGACCAGAACCACCATCCTCCGTGCGGTGGAGGTGAAAGATGGTGAGGTGGCCTCAGAGGTGAGCACAGCCTCCTACATCCTCATGAAGTCTGTGCTCAGTCAGCCTAACAACCCCGAAGGCTATCCCAAGGAGTGGGGTGACTATACCCAGATGCAGGGAACCGCAAAGGCTGATTATGAAATGGATCCGGAAATGACTGAGAATGCCACCCTCCGTCAACATATCATCGAGGGAATGAAACAGTTGCCCATCCTGAGCATTGTCTCAGACAAGGACCATTTCTTCAGCCATGAGAACGACCCAGAGCGGGGCGGCATCTACATCTTCACCGGTCCACCGGTGGGCGACGCCACAGGGCATGGCTGGACACGCCCTGCCAGTATTGAACTGATGGGTGGTCCGCAGCAGCACGACCTCAGCGTCACCTGCGGTATCCGTCTGCATGGGGGGCACGGACGACTGGCAGAGAAGAACCCCAAGCACTCCTTTAGGTTGGTTTTTAAGAAAGAGTATGGTCCTGCCACACTGAAATACCCCATCTTCGGAGAGGATGAGCCGGCGCAGTTCGACCAGTTGGTGCTTCGCTGCCATTTCGGCAACTCATGGCAACACTGGATGGAAGGCAACCGCGAGAAGGCGCAATATTCCCGAGATGTGTGGGCGCGGCGCATGCAGCGCAAACTGGGACGTACCAGCGTCAATGCCCTCTATGTCCACCTTTTCCTCAATGGGATGTACTGGGGACTTTACAACATCGCTGAGCGTGTGGACGACCAGTTTGGCAAAAATCATCTTGGCGGCAAGAAAAGCGATTATGACGTGGTGAAGGTAGAGGAAGACGGTGGCAACCATCTGGAAGCCAGCGAGGGCGACCTGGAAGCATGGAACCTGATGGTGGAGACAGCCAACAAGGCCTCCGACCCGTCATGCTACCAGCAGTTGGACTCACTCCTCGACATCGACGCGATGATCGACTACATGCTGATCAACCAATATGGTGGCAACACCGACTGGGACCATCACAACTGGTATGCCATCCGTCGGAAGGGAACCGACAGCCCGGGGTTCCAGTTCCTCTGCTGGGACACGGAGATCATCTTTGAGAACCCAGGAGAGAACATTCTCAACCTGAAGAACAAAGGTTATCCTTCAGGCCTTTTCCACAGCCTGATGAAAAACGGGGACTTTGCCTGGCGCTACCTGCAACGTGCCCGCGAACTGCTCGCTGATGACGGCATGCTGGGTCCGCGCCAGGTGGTGGAGGTTTGGGACAGTCTTTACCATACCATCTCCTCTGCGCTCTATGCCGAGTCTGCCCGATGGGGCGACTATCGCCGCGATGTACACCCCTATACCACCAGAGGCAAACTCTACACTGTTGAGGAACATTACATGAAGGAGCGCAACAGGTTGCTAAACAATTATTTCCCCATCCGCAGCAACCGTGTGCTCAGTGACATAGAGAAGTTTGTCGGCGATATCCCATCGGGTATGGCAGCCATTACCATTCCCACAGCCGACACACCATATTATAATCTGAACGGCCAACCGGTGACAAGACCCACCAAGGGCATCTATATTAAGGACGGCAGGAAAGTGGTCATTCACTGACCACCGCTGCTCATCCTCCAACATCAGACCATTCACCATTTCCCATCATCAATATGAAAAACAAAACACTCAAAATCGTTGTTGCAGCCACCTGCTGCACCATGCTTGCTTCGTCCTGTACCTCACAGTCGGAGAGTGCAAAAACAGAATTGACCACCGTGGGCAATCCCTACCTTCCCATGTGGGAACATATTCCCGACGGAGAGCCCTATGTCTTTGAAGATCCCGACCAGCCAGGAAAACAGCGCGTGTATATCTATGGTTCGCACGACAGCATGATTGATGGCTATTGCGGACGAGAACTTGTGGTGTGGTCGGCACCCGTCGAGGACCTCAGCCACTGGCGTTACGACGGTGAGATTCTAAAAGTGGACAAGAACGCCAACGGTGAACCTTTCGACTCCGTAGGCACTGCCGATGTGCTGTATGCCCCCGATGTCGCATTGGTGGTGGGTGCCGACGGCAAGAAAACCTATTATCTCTATCCCAACGACCAGGTGGGTGGCAGAAATGGTCTGATAGCGAAGAGCGACCGGCCCAACGGACCTTTTGAGGTGTGCAACTGGAGCAAGGACAACCCCAATGAGAACGACGGCGTGCTGCGCTTCGACCCCGCCGTTTTCGTCGATGACGACGGACGTGTCTATGGCTATTGGGGATTTGAGACCTCCAATGCTGCGGAACTTGACCCCGAGACGATGGCGACGGTGAAACCTGGCGCCAAGGTCGTGGAAAACATGGTTTCGGGCAAGAACCAGCCGGGTGTGTTCCGTTTCTTCGAAGCCTCCTCCATCCGCAAGATCAAGGACAAGTATGTGTTCATCTACAGCCGCTGGACAGAGAACGGGGAGTTCGGTCTGCCCGACACCAACTATACCTTGGCATACGCCTACAGCGACAAGCCACTGGGACCATGGACATACGGAGGTACCATCATCGACGGCCGTGGGCGTGAGACGAATGAACAGGGAGACACCATTGCCTCTGCCACTGTCTCCGGCAACACGCATGGGAGCATCTGCGAAATCAACGGCAAGTGGTATGTCTTCTATCACCGTCAGACCGGTACCAATGAGTTTGCCCGCCAGGCCATGGTGGCTCCCATTGAAGTGAAAGTGGAGGAAGGAGCCGGAGGCAAGGTGGAGATTTCCGAGGGTGAGTACAATTCCGAGGGATTTGCCCTTCAGGGTCTCGACCCGCTGGAGCGTCACTCCGCCGGCATCGCCTGTTGGTATACTGGTCCGAAGGTGGCTGAGCACAAGTGGCCCGACAACGTGTTCTATGGTTCTTATATTGCCTCATCATACGGCACCGACGATAAGTTTGACGCTCCCTACGACCTGCGCAACAACACCAATCAGGTGGTCAACAATACCGACGGTTCGATTGTGGGCTACAAGTATTTCAACTTCACTGCCCTTCAAGATAAGAAGAAAGTGCAACTGCTGCTGACGATTGTTCCCGAGGGCATCGACGGAACTATTGAAGTAATGGCCGACCGCCCCTGGGCTTCGCAGCGCGGCTTGACGCTTGGCAAGATTGACGTGAAGGCTGACATGCCAGTCGGGACACCTGTTGAACTGACGATTCCCCTGCCTGGCTTGTCGGGACTGACAGGCAAGCACGCCCTCTTCTTTGTCTTTAAGTCTGACACAAAGGAGAAGTCGATCTGCACCCTTGAAGACTTCGTCTTCAACTGATACCTTCCCCATTCCCCCCAGAAGGGGGGGATGGGTTTACAAACACTCTATTTGTTATTCATTAAATCAACTTTCTTATGAAAAAAACGATGATGACCTGGACCCTCGCAGTTGTGTGCTGCCTGGCTGTCCATGCACAGCAGAACCTGAGTTGGGGACAGGGGCCACAGGTGGTATCCCCGGACATTCATGCAGACAACACCGTCACCTTCAATCTCATTGCCCCTCAGGCACAGAAGGTGCAGATTACTGGCGATATGCTGCCTACAAAAAAGGTAGAATACCAGGGCAACACCTATGATACCCCAGGCGTAGCAGACCTTGTGAAGGACGACAAGGGTGTTTGGAGTTTTACCACCCAACCCTTGAAGCCCGAACTCTATACTTACAATATGATCGTCGACGGTGTGAAAATCATCGACCCATTGAATGTGTACAATATCCGAGACATCAACAATCTTTTCAGCGTACTTCTCATTGGGGGAGATGCACGTACCGATCTTTATAAAGTAAATAAGGTGGCTCACGGTACGGTAAGCAAGGTATGGTATGAGAGTCCTACAGCCGGACTGACACGACGTTGCACGGTATACACTCCGGCTGGCTATGAGACCAGCGGCAAAGATTACCCCGTGTTCTATCTGTTGCATGGCATCGGTGGCGATGAGAATGCCTGGAGCGAACTCGGCCGGGCTGCCCAGATTCTCGACAACCTGATTGCTCAGGGCAAGGCAGAGCCTATGATTGTTGTGATGACCAACGGCAATATCTCTGAGGAGGCTTGTCCGGGTGAGACCTCGGCGGGATTCCGCGTACCGACGATGATGCTGCCAAAGACGATGGAGGGAAGTTTCGAGACCGCCTTCCCAGATGTGGTGAAGTTTGTCGAGAAGACTTATCGAGTGAAAAAAGACAAGGCTCACCGCGCCATTGCCGGACTGTCGATGGGTGGTTTCCACAGCCTCTTCATAAGCATCAACAATCCTGATATGTTCGGCTACATCGGACTGTTCTCAGCCGCTGTCGACCAGCAGCAGCCCGACCCCAATGGCCATCCGAAAATCTATGCTGACCGCAATGCAAAGATTGACGCTTTGTTTGCCAAGAAGCCCAACCTCTTCTGGATTGGCATTGGGAAGACCGACTTCCTCTTCAAGAACAATAACGATCTGCGTGCCTACCTCGACTCCAAGCACCACAAATACACCTATCTTGAAACCGATGGAGGTCACATCTGGCGCAATTGGCGTATTTATCTTTCAGAATTCACACCACTATTATTCAAATAATGCTTATGAAAAAGACTATGTTTTCTGCTCTCGGTATGGCTGCCCTCATCATAGGCTGTGCCCCTACCGACACCGTGACTAAGAACACGATCAATCAGGAGGAGGTGATGAGCAAGTTGTCGCTCGAGGACAAGGCTCACTTCGTAATCGGCTCAGGTATGGCAGGTTTCACTGGAGACGAAGCAGTGATTGGCGCCACCAAGAATCTCGTTCCCGGAGCCGCTGGCACCACCTATCCTCTCGACTCATTAGGAATCCCTGCCATCGTGCTGGCTGATGGTCCTGCCGGACTTCGTATTGACGCCACCCGCGAGGGAGAAACTGCTACGTATTACTGCACCCATTTCCCCATCGGCACCTTGCTGGCATCGACCTGGAACACCAAGTTGATAGGAGAGGTTGGTCAGGCCATCGGTGAAGAGGTGAAGGAGTATGGTGCCGATGTGCTGTTGGCTCCAGCCCTGAACATTATGCGCAATCCGCTGTGTGGACGTAACTTCGAGTACTACTCCGAAGACCCTGTGGTGGCTGGTAAGACAGCCGCGGCATATATCACTGGCGTTCAGAAAAATGATGTGGGTACGAGCATCAAGCACTTTGCCGCCAACAATCAGGAAACCAATCGCATGAACACGGATGCCCGCATCTCACAGCGTGCCCTGCGTGAAATCTACCTGAAGGGCTTTGAGATAGCCATCAAGGAGAGCAAACCATGGACGGTGATGACCTCTTACAACTACATCAACGGCACCTACACTTCCGAGAGCAAGGATTTGGTGGAGACCATCCTGCGCGACGAGTGGGGCTACGAGGGAACCGTGATGACCGACTGGTTTGGTGGCAAAGACGGAGCCAAGCAGATGTGGGCAGGCAATGACATGCTTCAGCCTGGCAAGGTCGAGCAGTTCGATAGCATCGTGGCTGGTGTGAAGAGTGGCAAACTGGCTGAGGCTGATCTCGACCGTAGCGTCAGCCGTACATTGAATCTTGTGGAGAAGAGTCCGCGCTACCAGGGCTACAAGTACTCCAACAAGCCCGACCTGAAGGCCCATGCTGCCGTGACACGCCAGTCGGCTGCCGAGGGCATGGTGTTGATGAAAAATGAAAAGGTACTGCCTTTTGCTGAGACCATCAAAAATGTTGCCCTCTATGGCAACACCTCTTATGACTTCATCGCTGGCGGCACAGGTTCCGGCAATGTCAACCATGCCTATGTGGTATCTCTGCTTGACGGTCTGAAGAATGGAGGTTACACTGTCTCTGAAGAACTGAAGACAACTTACGAGACTTATATAGCCGATGCCAAGAAAAAAGCAGAGGCTGCCCTTGAGGAACAGGCCAAGAAAGATCCAAAGACGGCCGCGCTCGTCAAGTTTCTGCCGCAGCCTCTACCAGCAGAAAAACAGTTCTCTGTCGACGAGTTGACCAAGCAGGCGGAGTCTGCCGACATTGCTGTCATCACACTGGGACGACTGTCGGGTGAGTTCCTCGACCGTAAGGTGGCTGACTTCAACCTGAGCGATTCTGAGCGCCAGTTGCTCCAGCAGGTGTGCGATGTCTATCATAAGGCCAACAAACAGGTCGTCGTACTCCTGAATATCGGTGGTGTCATTGAGACTGCCTCATGGAAGGATCTGCCCGATGCCATTCTCTGTGCCTGGCAGGCAGGACAGGAGGGTGGCAATAGTGTTGTCGATGTACTCAGCGGGAAACAGTCGCCCTCAGGTAAGTTCACCATGACGTGGCCCGTGAAGTTCTCTGACGCCTACTCTTCCAAGAATTTCCCCATCGACGAGGACCCGCGCATCGACATGATGAACCAAGGACAGAAAGGTAATGTGCGCAACGTTGACTATACCGAATATGAAGAGGATATTTATGTGGGCTACCGCTATTTCGACTCGTTCGACATTCCCGTGAGTTATCCCTTCGGCTATGGCCTGAGTTACACCTCTTTTGAGTACAGCGATGCAAAGATTGCTCAGAAGGATGATGCCTACGACGTGACTGTAACTGTCAAGAACACGGGTACATACGAGGGTAAGGAGGTTGTCGAACTTTATGTCTCTGCCCCAGACAGCAAGGCAGCCAACAAGCCTGTCAAGGAGTTGAAAGCCTATGCCAAGACAAAGAATCTGAAGCCAGGCGAGAGCGAGACTTTGACACTCAGTGTAAAGGCTGCCGACCTTGCTTCATTTGATGCCGATGCCTCTTCATGGGTGGTTGCCGAAGGCGAATATCAGTTCCTCGTGGCTGCTTCGGTTCAGGACATCAAAGCCACTCTGCCTGCTCAGGTGAAAGCCCAGCAGACGAAGGCCCACGACGTGCTGAAACCCAATGTGAAACTCAATTTACTAAAGAGATAGGAATGATATGAAAAAGACCATTGCAACTTTGGCACTGGCAGCGATGTGCTGTTTGAGTGCTCAGGCACAGGAGAAACTTTTCAACAGTGCTAATGTTCAATCACCTGTCGTCAATAAGGACGGTACAGTGACTTTCAACCTTTATGCTCCCAAGGCAGTCAAGGTCGAGGTGACAGGTGACTTCCTGCCTACCCAGAAAATGGAGATAGAGGGGTATGGCTCTTATGATGCTCCTGGTGTGGCCCAACTGAAGGAGGGAAAGAATGGCGTGTGGAGTTACACCACCGGCAAACTTGCTCCTGAGATGTACAGTTATACTTTCAACATCGATGGTATGACCGGAGTGAAAGACCCTGCCAACATCTACGTCAACCGCGATATCGTGTCGTTCACCAACATTTTTATCGTCAGCGCAGAGAAGGGCGACAAGGGCGACCTGTATCGTGTCAATGAGGTGCCTCATGGTAATCTCTCCAAAGTGTGGTATAACAGCCCGACGCTGAAGATGCAGCGCCGCATGACCGTCTATACTCCCGCTGGTTATGACAAGGGAGGAAAATATCCGGTGCTCTACCTGCTCCACGGGGCAGGTGGCGACGAGAATGCATGGAGTGAACTCGGCCGCGCCGCCCAGATTCTCGACAACCTCATTGCCACAGGCAAAGCAAAGCCCATGATTGTGGTGATGCCTAATGGCAATCCCAATTGCCAGGCAGCCCCAGGTGAATGGTCGTTCGGCATGTATACGCCCGGATTCCGTGATTCAGGAACTGGTCCCACTGCTCCTGCTGTTGCCACAATTCCTGCCAGTTTCATGGATATCGTCAACTACGTTGATGCCAACTATCGCACCGTCAAGAGCCGTGCAGGCCGCGCTGTCTGTGGTCTCTCCATGGGTGGTGGCCACACTTTCTCCATCAGTCTGCTCTATCCCAACACGTTTGACTACTACGGACTCTTTTCTGCGGGTCTGCATCTGGGCAAGAATTCCGGCAGGAACCAGTCTTTTGCAGAGCAAATCAAGAGTGACCCTGACTTTGCACAGCAAAGTGCAAAACTCTTCGGTAGCAAGCCAAAATTATACTGGATGGGAATGGGCAAGACCGACTTCCTCTATCAGAGCACCGTTGACCTGCGAAATTACTGGGACTCGAAGGGCTACAAATATGAATATGTTGAGACCGACGGCGGTCACATCTGGCGCAATTGGCGCATCTATCTGACGATGTTCGCCCAGAAGATTTTCAAGTAGGATAATAATCCTTCACTCCAAAAACAATGCCAGGAAGAAAGCGATTCTTCCTGGCATTGTTTTTTATCACACTCAAATCGAAAGTGCCTGCGGTCAAGGATTGAGTCGCGCGGCCTCTGACTCGCGGACAAAGACGGGGATGAATGCCTTGCTGACGGCAGTGGTCACTGTTTGCCCTCCGTCATAGTGCTTGCCGGTGCGGTAGTCACGCCATCCGCCCTCGCATTTGGGCAGATAGGTCTTCCACTCCGTGACATTCGGTTCGGTTACCGGACTGATGAGCAGCGAGGGACCGAACATATACTCATACTTCTGTTGCAAGGCCATCGGGTCATTGGCAAAGTCGAAGACGAGCGGGCGCATCAGTGTATACCCTTCTTTGGAGATTGCCTCGGAGCATTGTGCAATATAAGGCAGCAGTTTTTCTCTCTCACGCAGACAGTTGGCAATGATGCCCTTTGCCTCCTCTCCGTAGTTCCATGGCTCGGTGTTGCTCATATAGCCGTGCACACGCATCAGTGGCAGGTAAACGCTTGTCTCTATCCAGCGAAGCAAGCGCTCGATGTAGTCGGCATCGGTATATTGGTTGGATGGACGGAAGAACCCTCCTGCATCATAGGTCCACCAAGGGATGCCTGCTGCCTGTACGCCCAGTCCTGCGACAATCTGGCGCCGGAATGTCTCCCAGTCGTTGCCTACATCACCGCTCCATAGTGCGGAACCATAGCGCTGGATGCCCGGGAATCCGCTGCGGGTGAGAATCATCGGCTCCTTCCCAACTTGTGTCAGTCCCTCAAAAACAGTTTTGTTGACGAGCAGCGGGTAGACGTTGCGCACCTCTTCTCCTGCCCATTTCCTGTTGTTCACACGCCGACCCACGAGGTCGTCGTTTTCCGGTTCTGTCGCATCCTGCCACCAGGCATCGATGCCGAGGGGTACGAGACGCTCCCTGAAATTTTTCCAGTAGGCATTGGCTGCATCAGGGTTGAAGAAGTCAATCCAGTCGGTGCCGTTGATATAGTAATTATCCCGCACCATCTGTCGGCCTACCTCAGAGTTTTTGTCGATTTTCGACCACACGCTCACCATCAGTCGGATGTCCATCTTGTGGAGGCTGTCGGTCAGTGCTTTGGGGTCGGGGTAGTACTGCTCGTCAAACTGCATGGAGTTCCATCCGTATTTGCCCCAGTACTGCCAGTCCTGCACGATGACGCTGATGGGCAGTTGTTCCTTGCGGAAGCGGTTGGCGGTCTGCAGAATTTCCTCTGAGGAATGGAAGCGTTCGCGGCAGTGGATATAGCCAAGCGCCCATTTGGGCATCAGGGGGGCTTTGCCGGTCAGTTCGCGGTAGGTGGCAATGACCTCGTCTGCATTTCCTACGAAGACAGTATAGTCCACCGCTTTGGCTATTGGAGATCGGAAGACGGTCTCATCCTTCACTTTCTGATAGAAGAGGGTGGGGGAGTCGCCTCTGGAGAGTTCGGCTCTCAGCGTGTGTTTTCCTGCTTCCAGGTGGACGATGGCAGATGCTGTAGGCGGCAACCACATGTTTTGCATTTCTATCACGGTCTTCCCATCTATCGTGAGGTTGTGGCGGCGGGCCATCTTCTGTCCCACGTCGAGCAGCAGTGAGTAGTCGCCTGCCTCATTGATGTCGATGGTTCCCTCAAAAATGTTGCGCTGGCGAACCTCCTGCCTTCCGCCCTCGGTCGATGTGACATTCACCACCTCGCTGGTGCCCACCTCACTGAGCCGGTTGAGTTTCACGCTGTTGTCAGCCGGATTATAGTCCACCAGACCATAGTTGTTCCACAGCACGCCGTAACCCTTGCTTGACAGGAGCATGGGGAGTGATATTTGCGTGTTGACCTGTGTCAGCCTGCGTGTCAGTCCCCTGACATTGCTGTATCCGTCCTGGAACTGACCCAGTCCGAAGAGGCACTCGTCTTTGGGCGACTCAAACGCCAGTGTTGCTTCTCCCGAGATGAGTTGGTGGCGTGTGGCACGAAAAACCACCTTGCCGCTCTTGTTGCGTATGGTCACGGTTTTCCGTTTGTTGTCCACCTTGACTTTCAGGTCGCTTTTACCCTCCGTCTCATGCTTGACATAGAGCCAGTCGGGCAGGTTGGTCTGAACATTGCCGTCCTCAGAGAACTGAATTCTCACGGCATTGCGGGCCATCGGGGTGATGGTTAATTTCCCCTTGCCAAAATCCTTGGTCACAGCCCTCACCTGCACGAAGGTCAGCAGTGAGAACATTAGAAGCAGTATCTTCTTCATAATTTTTAATTAAGTAGTTAAAGAAGTTAAGTAGTTAAAGATGTTAAGCCATATACTTAATTTTCAATCTTCAATCTTCAATTTTCAATCTTTCTCACCATTTGCTATAGAAAACCCGTGGTGAGACATTCAGCATCAGCCATCCCCATTGCAGTTTTTTATTTTCTGAACTACGTTTCAGTTCTTCCATCGTGTCGGTGCCTTTCATGTATGAAAAGCCCAGGCTTATCCGTGCATCCTTCATCAACTGGTAGGATGCCCTCAGTTCTATCTCATGCCCCAGCGTCTTGCTTAACTCATTGAGGGCAGTAGACGTGGCGAGATAATGGTATGAGGCATCGAGGGAGAGACCTTTGACGGGCTTATATGTAGCACCGCCAAATATGTTCTGCAGTCCGGGCGAGAAGGTGCCAAAGTAAGCGCTGACGTAGAAAAAATCCATGGCGCCGTAAAACTTGTGCGTTGACCCAAAGGTCGTCGTGAATGCGGACATCTTGGAGTGCTTGGTCAGTCCAATAGTACCTTGTTTGGGTACCACGAACTCCTTGTCACCGCTCAGGTAGTCATAACCGGCATAGGCAGTCAGTTGCTTGTTGAATTGATAGGATGCTTTTCCTGCTGCCATCCATGCGTTGATGGGAAGAGTTCCTGTCGTGGTGTAGTCAAGGCTTGCCTTGCCCATCTGGTGATAGTAGGCTGCCTCCAAAGTCAGGTTGCCGGGCTTGTAATTCACATATCCGCCTATCAGTTGCTGGAAGTTGGTTGCGTACTCCTCCTCAGTGCCGCTTTGCATGCCGATGTTCATGAACAGCAGCGACGCGCTCAATGGCAACTTGGGTACATCATAGTGATACCACACCGTCTGCATGGTCTTGTAGATTTGTGAACCGTTTTGGTAGAAAGTGCCGCCATTGACGTTCTTTGAGTTCTGGTTGTAGGCAACGACGGCGTGTAACTTGTGGCCGTGGTTCTCATACCCAACTTTAAGCGCGTCATGATACAGGGCTGCCATTGCCCAATCGTTGTTGCCGAGGATGCGCTCATCATCATACACCAGTTCCTGACGTCCAACGCGTGCAAAAAGTCCATTGTTTGCTTTCAGATGTGCCCATGCCTCATAGACATTGAACTTGCCTCCTCCCTCAGCGCCCCATACGCCTGAGTGCTGAGCCGTCACCTTCACTGCCAGATTGTTGCTTTCATAGCCCACCAACAATCTGGCACGATTGGAGATGAAAGCCGAATGATCCTCGACCTTCTCTTCTGTAGTGACGGGGAATCCACCTTCCCTTGTCTCACCACGAGACATCAAATTGACATCTACAGTCAGTTGGTTGGTCTTTTCCTCTTCTTTTACCTCCTGTGCCCATGTGGCAGATACAACCATCACAAGCGTTGCTGAGAGAAGGATTCTAATTGTTTGGTAACCCATGTGTGCAATTTTTTGCAAATTTATAAAAATCCCAGAGAAGAAACTATTTATTTGTTCGATTATTCTTCAATAAATACATCAAGTCTCATTTCTTGATACAAATAAATAAAGTGCCGATGATGAAAGAACACCATCGGCACATATGCGACAAATCTTTTGGAAGGCTAAAGCTTCAGTATTTTTTTCCCGTTTTTGATGTAGATACCTTTCTGTAAACAATCTCTATTCTTCATACCCACTTTTCTTCCGGAGAGGTCATAGATGTCGGCTGAAGAGTCTGTTGCAGTGTCAACATGGGGCATGTTGTCGGGGTCTTGTAGCAACGTAACTGCTATATCCTTCACATTGCCGGTGTATTGGCCCTGTGAACTCTGCCAGGTGATGACCAGTTGCTTGAGTCCTTCCTCCATGGCGGCGGTGTCGAATCCATAGTCGCGGTAAGACTGCCAGTCGCCAGTATTGCTGATAGACATGGTCTTGTTGGCCTCTATACGTCCTGATTTTTTGTCGGTGAGGAGAAAGTTGAGCTTGAAATCACTTCGTTTTGTGGCAGCCTGGAAAGAAAAATGGTATGTTCCCGCCTCTTTGCAGTTGAGCAAGAATGATGCCTGGTCGCCATGGCTGAAACTGTCAAAAGTATCGTTGAGCACTTTGGCAGCTTGCTTTCCACTGGGCTCAGTGATGATTTCTGCCTTGTCGAGATTCAGTTTCTCTGTGGGGATGTTGATGGCGCCGCTGATATCTTCTTCTGTTTTATACTCGACATAACCCTCTGGATGCCCACCCTCGTTCTGCGCCTCGGTGATGTGAGCCACCAGTGAGTTCATATAAACCTCCAGCATGGTATATCCTTCTTCGTTGAGCAAATTGCCGTCGGATGCATCAGAAGGGTCAAGTCCATGTCCTATTTCCCATTCATCAGGGATTCCATCGCTGTCGGTGTCGGCAGGAGCGTCTTGACCAACCAGCGTAGGCCAAGGGTTCCAGTCGTCAGCAGCATCGGCAGGCCTTAGGTCATAGGGCGTGTCAATAATGCCATATACATCGCCATCACCTTTTCCTGTGTAGGTGGCCTTGTTGCTACGGGTGTCGCTTATCACCAGTTCATCAACTATGTCGCGGTGCAGTGAGGCACCGGCATACTGCAAAACTTTCTCGTATGCATCCTCCGCAGTGTGTGTCGTGACATACATGAAACTCAAGGGTTCTTTTAACCGTATGGTGTCCTCGGTGACTTTGTTGTAATTGGGCAGAGAATGATCGATATGGGGGTAAACACCTACGCCCCAGTTGTCGTTGGTCACAGAGGAATATTTTGAGTTGACATTTCCGTCAATGAAATATTTGCCCCATATCATATAACTACCGTCACTCTCATTGGTGGAAATGCCCAATCCGGCGATTCGGGTGGCATTTCTCCCGCTTTTGCTTTGCATGGTTCCTGGTCCCGGCTGGTAATAGCAGTTGACAATGTTGGCCTTCATACCCTCACCCCCATAGCAGCCATTGCCGGCCCAGTTGTAAATCACATTGTTGCGGTAGTCGGTGGTGTCTTTCTGAACATACATGGGACGGTTGGCCAAACGTGGTGTGCGTGAGTCGTGGTGAGCCAGCAGGTTGTGGTGGTAGGTGGCACCCTTGCCACCCCAGTTACCACCATAGCCATGGGCTTTTTTCACATGTGTGCTGTTGCGCAGACTTTGGGAGATGATGCTCCACTGTACCGTCATGTGCTCATTGCCGTAAACGGAGCAGCATTCATCGACGCTCCACGAGATGGAGCAGTGGTCGACCATGATGTTTTTCCCGTCGTATCCGCATAGTCCATCAGGCTCACCCTCAGAAGTGTCTCCCGGACGGAATCGCAGGTATCTGAGGATGACATTGGGAGCAGCTATGACAAAATCCCAATCAGCTATGCAGATGCCGTCGCCAGGTGCTGTCTGTCCTGCTATGGTGACATTGCCGTGCGAGAGTTTCAGCTGTGACTTCAGATGGATAGTTCCACTGACATCGAACACAATGGTGCGTGTGCCAGACTGTTGGCAAGCCCATCGCAGGGAACCCTTGCCGGAATCATTGAGATTCGTGACATGATAGACTGCGCCCCCTCTGCCACCGGTCACATAGCGGCCATAGCCTTCTGCACCGGGAAAGGCAGGTGTCTTCTCTGTCCGTTGGTCGTCATCGTTGCCTTTTCCCACTTGTATCTCAGCTCCTTCTCCCATTCCTCCGTTGGGGTTGGTGGCGAAGATGGTGTATGTGCCAGGAGTTGTGGCGGCAAATGATGTGGCAGTTTGGTTGGCCACATATTGACCGTCACGCAGAATAACATAGCATCGTGCATCCTCAACCTCTGGCCAGCTCAATGTGTTGCCATTGGCAGTCACCTGAGGTGCAGCTGTGGTGAAAGCCTCTTCTGTCGGCAGCCAACTGTCGATGCCGCCAAGAACATTTTCGACGGTGAATCTCGCGGCCTCCTCATCGGTCAGCACGGGTGTGTATTTGTTGGTGCTGGTAGGTGAGTTTGTGCGCTTGCTTAGGTCGATTTCATTACCGTTTTTGTCGACAGACTTGTACTCATAGAAATGAGTGGGCAACTGACTCATGCTGCGCCATCCGGCAGCAGAGGGTTTCACATTCATCTTTGCGTGGAGGAAATAAGCCCTGGGCTCATTTTGCCATGGTCTTCCAAGGTCATAATTACCCTCGGCGTTAAAACCAGGATATGCGTTTACTGTGCAATGTTGGAAAACATATCCCCATTTGAGCATGGGACTGGTGGCGGGTGCGGTGATAGGCCCGGAGTTGGTCATGATGAGTTCGCATTGGTCATAGAAATGGTTGCCACCTCCGCAGATGTAGTCGACTGCGCCATAAATCTGGCATCCTATGTAGTAGCCGCTTTCACCGGTGACCTGGGTGTCCTGCTGGCTCATCATCGCAACATTCTTGAATATGGCCTTCTTGCCGCCTGAGATGGCAACGCCCACGCCAGACCGGCTTTTGCCAAAGTCCTTGTCGTTGCGCACGGAGATGTCCTGCAAATAGTTGCCGCCAGTATTGTTGATGTTCAGCACAGGGTTGCTGATGCCATCGCGGTTGCCATGGAGAATGACGCCGTCACGGCTTTCGCCAATGATGCTTACATTGTAGGCTTTCAGGTTCTGCTCCTCAGCTCCGAAGTCGTAGTCTCCGTTTCTGACGAAGATGACTTTGCGTTTGGCATTTGGTGATGTGTTGCTGCTGTTGACGCTTTTTATGGCAGACTTCCACTCAGCCAGGTTGCTCACCACGAAATCGAATCCAGCCTTTTCTACCTTCGCTTTTTCGCCCACCTCAATATCGACAGTGATGGGGTCGGTATTGGTGTTGCCATAAAGGTCGCTGGCTGCACCAGGGGCCAATGTGAGTGTGTTTTTGGATTGGTAGTTGAGGTTCCATATGGCAAATCTCAGTATAGACGAACCGCCTTCTGCCTCTACAGTCTGACCTGCTATTGTCGCCTTTGTATCCTTCATTTCACGGTCGAATGTCATCTCCACCACACAGTGGTTCTTGTTTGTGGTAGGCGTCTTGGTATAGCTTTTCAGCACAGGTGGCGTGTTGACCGCTATGTGGTCAATGGTCAGTTCAAACCAGGCCACAGGCTGTCCGCCGCCTTGGAGCGAGAACACGATAGGGGTGCCAGGCTGGTGGTTGTCGAGGTTGATAATCAGGTCGTACATGGTGGCATCAGACTCCTGGTAGTCGTGTTTTGACGGAATCCATACGGTGGCACCTTGAGAGGAAAGACCGGTCAGCGTTCCACCATTGTAGTTGGCATTGAATTCCTTGAACACCACTTGCTTGACACGCTCGTCGACGGGCATGCTGATGGTGTATTGCCCCTCACCCATTTTGAAACTGCTGTTCTCCCATCCGTCGCCAATGCCGGAAATGCTGTAGGTGCCATTGCTCCAAGAACCGTTTTTTACATCTGCGCCAGTATATTTCAAAACTACTGTTTCATCATTGGTGGTTTTTTCATACACATGAATACCTTGTACTGTCAGTTGATAGATGCGTTGTTGTTCCCCCATCTGTTTCTGCAAGGTATAGACCACCTCGTTGCCGAGGTATTCAGGCGTTCCAGTTGTGGTGGTGCCGTCAATAAATTGTGCAGACACAATGGGGATGTGCGTGAATATCATGTCGCTGAGGGTGGCGGTGTAAGGTGGTTGGTTGAGTTGTTCTGCCAGATTGACTTCCTCGCCGTCGACAGTCACTTTTGTGACAGATATGTCGCCTATGTGGAAAATGCGGAGGGTATAGTGTGTCTTGGAGGCAACCGCCCCCATCTCGGTGTCGGGAATCACCTCGATATCAACCAATGCCACACTTCCCTGCTGTGGTGTTGGCAGGGTGAAGGTGCCATCCCCATTGTCATTTACAGTGATGTCGTTGCCCTGTTCGTCTTTGGCCGTCACGCCAAGTGAGCAATAAACCTTGTCGATGCGGAACGTGGTAGTGGCGTCGTTGTTGTCGGCGGGAATGTTGCACAGCCAATCGGTGTCATCTCCTTTATCTACTTGCTGGCCGATAACGCTTATTCCATTGATAGCTGCATGATGGGCAGCCAAGTATTTCATCTCAACATTGCGGTAATTGCAGATGTAACCGGAACCATTGGAGAAAGCAAACGACAATTGGCGGAGACCTTTTCCTATCTCGCCAGGGATGCAAATGCTGACTGGTGTGTAGCTGCTGGAAGCATCGGCAGGGATGGTGTATTTTGTTCCTCCCTCTATGACCCCGCTCTCAGCATCTTTGACCTGAATCTCCATCATACCTCCCGAACCATAGCGGGCCACATCCATTTGGAGTGAATATACCCCCACTTGCTTGTTGAGAAAAAGGTAACTGGCAGTAGCACCATCCTTGATGTAGCCAACATTGGGTCCCTCGTTGACGGCACCGCCGCCATAGGCACCCTTGCTTAGGTCAAGTTGTCCTGGAATCGTTTCCACCACATCGAGAGGATAAAATGCCAGGTCGCCCCAATTGCCCGCATAGCTGCCTGTTGTCTTGGTCACGGCGAACTTAAGCGTATAGGTGCCTTCCTTCAATTGCTCGATGACGTAATTGTGGAGGACGGAAGGAGTCCAACTATTGGTATTCTCGATAGTCACTTGGCGCTCAATCACTACTTGCTGCTGCTCGTCGGTGAGTGTCATCTTCATTTCTGCGGCGTTTTTCGTGCCGGTCTTGAAAGTGAGCAAATAGTCTTGCAACAAAGTGTTGTGGATAGTGAATGACAACTGTGTGTTTTTGCCGGTGCTGCCTACGTTGGCTCCGTTGTTCTCCACATTGAAATTGCTGCCCGTGGCATCGCTCCATGAGATGTATGAATTTGTCGCAGTGGGGATGTCGACAGTGGCTGCCTTGACAGCCAGACATGCCATTATCAGGATAATGACCGAGAAAAATCTGTAGAAATGTTTGCTTTGCATTTTTTGAGATGTTTGATTAGTTGCCACAAAGATACCCTTTATCTACAATAAATCGTGGCGCTATTCTCCAATAGATGATGCAAGTAACAATAATTTCACCATTTAAAACAAAAAAAACACATGGAATTGTTCATGTCGGAAAAATAACGTAACTTTACCGCATCAAAAAACAAACTTCCACATGAGACGCTTTCTTCATCTTTACATACTCTTGTCTGTATGGTTGGCAGTGTCGGCTCAGCCCCATTGTAACGTCAGGTTGTTCAGCCTACGCGACGGACTGGCCTCCAATGTCATTTCCAGCATGGTACAGACACCCGACCAAATGATGTGGTTTTCTACTTGGAATGGTCTTTGCTGCTATGATGGATACACTTTCAATGCCTTCAATGACCAATTTGTCAAGGAAAGAACATTGACCACGAATAGATTGCTGAAAGTCTATGTGGCAAATAATGGAAATCTGTGGTGTCTGACTTATGACAGGCAGGTATTTCTTTTCAACCGTTCCACGAGTCGCTTTATCAATTTGTCATCAATGGTTGCCCAACAATCGGGGAAAGATTTCATCTGCCAGCGTATTGTTCCGTTGAAAAATGGCTTTACATGGCTATTCAGCCGTGAAAAGGGAGAGAGCTGCTTCCGAATAGATGAACGGATGCTCCTTCAATCCCCAACATCGGCGTGTATACAGGAATTTAGTCCGGTTAATACCTCAAAGAAATGGGATGATGTCTATGGAGTGGAAATCGATGGCAAAGGCAGTGAGTGGCTGCTGACAGACAAAGGACCTTACATCGTGGGCAAGCAGTTGAAAGATGCCACTCCCTACAGTTTTTGGTGGGAGGACGGTCAGAATGTGGTATTGGTCTCAAAAGATGGGAGAATTGGCCGTTATGACAGGCAACACAATGTAATTGTTCCGATAAAGGGATTTCCAGGAGAGGCAAAGAATGTCTCTTCGGTAGGGCACTTTGGGGAGCACGGCTTGGTTATGCTCACCGACCAAGGACTGATGGTTTGGCATACGGATAGCAATCTCCATAAGTATTTCCCCTTTTCTGCCGGCGATGGGGTAAAATATATTATAGCCGACCATCGCAAACGGGTTTGGGCCATCACGTCTGAGGGAAACGTACTCCTCATTACGGTAGACAAAGGACAGGTGGAACGAGTACCCATGCAGGTGCCATTAAACTCTCTCAGGCAGAGCACACGTAATTTTGTCCACGAAGACAATTACGGCAATTGTTGGATAGGCACCGAACAGGGCTTTTTTGGCTATTATGATGAGGTGACTCACCAGCTTGTTCCTTACTCAGTGAGAACAAACAATGCAGAGCCAACCATCGACAAGTGGTTTGTCGATGCCCATGGTGACTTATGGTTTTCTGGTGAGCATGACGTGGCTGTCATCAATTTCACCCAGTCGATGTTCAGGCATCATGACCTTGAAGGCATGCAACAGGTGCGGAGTGTATGCTACGACAGTCAGAACCGACTATGGGTGGGTGATATTACCGGCCATGTCGCCGTGACAGACCAGACAGGAAAAGTGGAGGGCTTCTTGGGCTCCGACGGGCAGTTGCATCAAGCACCCACCATCTTCTCCACACACATTTACTGTATATACGAGGACAGCAGACACCGTATGTGGATTGGGACGAAAGGGGATGGCCTCTACTGTCTGAAAGGCAAAGGAAGACTGTCTCATTATCAACATGACAAGACACAGCCTTTCTCCCTATGCAGCGACCAAATCTATGCCATGCATGAGGACTTGAACCATCGGCTGTGGGTAGGTACCTTTGAAGGTGGCATCGCTCTCGTTGATGAGGATGCGGACGGCAATGGAGGTAACTCCGCAATACGTTTTATCCATGCGGGAAATCTCCTGAAGAACTATCCGGTAGATGATTACAACAAAGTGAGGCGAATCACCGAGACGAAGGACGGTGCCATCATCGTGTCGGCGTCAAACGGACTCGTCACCTTCTCTGAACACTTTGACTCACCAGAGAAAATAACTTTTTTTGCACACAAGCACATTCACGGAGACCCATCCTCTCTCTTTACCAGTGATGTGATGCATAGTTACGTTGACCATACGGGGAGAATATTGGTTGCCACTGTTGGTGGCGGTGTGCAGGAGATAATAGGTAAAAATCCTTTAAGCAAGCACTTGCGTTTTGCTCCGGTCACACTGCTTGACAACAACAATTACGGAACGGTGCTCTCCATGAGTGAGGATGCAGAGGAAAATCTATGGATAGGGTGCGAGAACAGTTTGATGATGTATCAGCATCAACTCCGACAATTGTTCCGTTTCGGAACAGGCGACTTGGGAGAGCATACTGAACTGACCGAGTCGCAGTCCGCCTTCAATCCATTGACAGGTGAATTGGCATTTGCCACCACAGATGGATACATCAGTTTCCAACCCAAGCAGATTGGTCATGAGAAAATTCTGCCTCCCATCGTTTTCAAAAGCGTGCTCTTCCATGGCGCTGATGTTCCCCTCAGGCATATTCAGGATGATGTCCTCCTCGTTCCCTCCAATCGGCGCAACCTGACTATTCAGTTTGCTGCACTTGATTACCAGGACAACAGTATGATTCGTTATGCTTATATGCTGGAGGGTGTCGACAAGGATTGGGTCGAACTGGATGAGGAGCACAGCATCACTTACAGTCATCTGCCATCAGGAAAACTCAAGCTCAAGGTCCGTTCCACCAATCATTATGGTATTTGGGTGGACAACGACAAAACACTGTTGCTTGATGTAAGACCTACCTTCTGGGAAACTTGGTGGGCCAAATTGCTGTACCTTTTGTTGGCGATAGCCGTCATCTGCATAGCCGTGTGGATTTACATGCTACGTACAAGAGCCTCTATGGAGCGGCAACTTAACAATATGAAGACGCTTTTTTTCACAGATGTCAGCCATCAGCTTCGCACACCGCTTACGCTTATCGGAGGCCCTGTGAGTCAAGTGCTTAATACAGAGCATCTGACCAATGTGGCCAGGCAGCATTTGGAGATGGTGCAACGCAATACCCACCGCATGCTTGAACTGGTCAACAGCATGCTCACTTATGGCAAAGACTACAATACCTATATCAGCGACTGGGAGATACCGAAGGGCGAGGTACCCACTGATGAGCCTAAGACAGCTACTCCGACGCCAGCTGGTGTCACTTCCTCTGAAGAGGATATGGACAAGGGCGAAGACAAGACGCGTCTTCTTGTGGTGGAAGACAACAATGACCTGCGTGCTTTCCTGGTGAGCATCCTCCAAAGCGACTATGTAGTAAGCCAGGCATCCAACGGACGTGAGGGACTGGAGAAGGCAATGACAGAGCAGCCCGATTTCATCCTGACCGATGTGATGATGCCTGAGATGGATGGTTTGGAGATGGTACATCGCATCAAGGACAACCATGATATCTCTCATATTCCCATCATCATACTTTCGGCCAAGGCATCGATGGAGGACCGGTTGGAAGGACTGCGTGCAGGAGTCAATGACTATATTACGAAACCCTTCTCTGCCACTTACCTCAAACAGCGGATGCAGAATATCATTGCCAATCAGCGCATACTGCAGAAAAATTTCTTGGAAAGTGTGGAAATGAGCGAAGCCGTGAGTGATGAACATGCAAAAGAGGCACCCGGCATGCTCCAACTGAAGGAAACCAAAATCGTGGACAGTGACAAGGACATGATGGACCAGCTTTTAGAATATATTGAGGAGCATCTTGCTGATTCTGAATTGAAAATCGAAGACTTGGCCGCTGCTGTCTGCCTGGGACGCTCGGTATTCTACAATAAGGTCAAGTCGATTGTGGGCATGAGTCCAGTGGAGTTGCTGCGCCATATCCGTATCAAGCATGCTGAGGACATGGTGTCGAAAAGTAACGAGCCTTTCTCACAGATTGCCTATGCCGTGGGATTCAGTGATGCTCGCTATTTCGGAAAATGCTTCAAAAAGGAAACCGGCCTTACTCCTTCTGAGTATAGGGATAGAAGTTCCTCAGCCAGTACCTAAGCAATATAAAGAAAAAGGGAGAGACGTTGAGCCTCTCCCTTTTCTTGTGGAGTTCATGCGAAACTTATTTTACTACGACTTTCTTTCCATTGATGATGTAGATACCCTTGGAGAGTTTGCTGTTGTCGGTGCCCAGATACTGACCGCTCATGTTGTAGATGCCTCGGCTGTTTCTATAGGATACCGCAATTTCGTTGATGCCGTTTGCCCACTCTTCCTTTGCGTCTGCAAGAGCTTTGGCACCAGCTCCTTCAGTGCCGGCAATGGGTGTGAAGGCAAATGAGCGCATATTGCCTACATAGGAAGGACCAAAACCATTGATGCGGATATAGGCATGGCCCTGTGGGATGGCACCCACTTTGATGTTGCTCTTCTGCAAGAATGACTGCCATCCTCCGGTGCTTTCAAACTCCTCTGTCTTGTTGGTTGAGCACACCAGTTCCACAGTGTCCTCCATGACATAGGTCACAAATTCCAAAGAAGCGCCGTCATTGGCATGGGCAAAGTTGAATTCTACTTCATACTCTGCATCTTGCGTGTTCCATACTTTGTATACGATGCTTCCGCCATCCTTGAAGCTGTCGAGCTGAAGAAGGCCTTCACTCATCTTGGTCACCACGCCGGATGCCGTGTCATAGCTGGCAAGGTCGAAGGGATAGTTGAATGAGGTGGGCAGTGTGTTGATAATCTTCAGTTTGGAGATTCCCTGCATGGCTTTCTGAAGTGCTAAATATGCTGCGGTGCGAGCCTCTACATCGTCTGCAGCGATGGCAGCCTCAGCATCTGCGATGGCAGCCTCAATGTTCTCGATGGGGGTGCGGTCTTCGATCAAGTTGTCGTATTCCGTTCCCAGGGCATATGGAGCAATGAGTGTTTTTGCCTCTTCGATGAGACTGTTGACACTCTCAACGGTAAATTGTGCATAATAAGCCTCCTTGGCATCAGCAAGAGCTTGCGCACCGGCGCCCTCAGTACCCTCAATCGGTGTGAAGGTGAACAAACGGGGATTGCCTACGTAAGAAGGTCCTGTGCCTGTTATCTTCAGATACACATAGCCTGCAGGCACACCGCCTATTTCCATCTGCTTGGGCTCAAATACTTGCCAGCCGCCTGTACTGGCAAACTCCTCTGACGTGGCGTCAGCACAAATGAACTCAACATCATTCTCTATAACATAGAACTGGAACTGCATCTTGGCACCATCGTTGGCATGTGCGAATTCGAAGTCTACCTGATACTTGGCGTCCTTCTTGTTGTATAGCTTGTATATCATGTAGCCGCCCGACCTGAAGTTGTCGAGTTGCATGATATCGCCGTCCATCTTGTATGAGCAGTTGTTGCTTTCGCTGAATGCCGTAACGTCGAATGCTCCCACAGACTTGCTGGGTATGATGTTGAGCGACTTGATGTTGTCAAGAGCCAACAAGGCATCCTGCAGTTTCTCAAACATTTCGTCAACCAGTGTGGGGTCGGGATTGCTGACAAATGCCACTTCATAAGCTTCGTCGACAACCTCTCCCAAGTGGATAAGCAATGATTTGTCCTCAACAGCGTAATAGCCGTCAGAACCTTCGTCATAATAGGCGAGCACATTCTCTGCAATAGAAATCAATGAGTCAAGCTGTTCGACAGTATGATATACCTTCGGCAGATGGCGAATCAGAATGTCACGGACGTTGGTGTATTGGTTGTAATACATGTGCAGGAAATAAGTTTTCCCTTCCTCCATGGCGAATTTTGCCACGTCGCGTTTGTCCATCAGTTCGTAGTTTTGCCATGCGCCGTTGCCTGTGCTCAGTTTGTAGGTGGGCATCACCACGGTGGTGCTGTCGTCAGCAAGCACGGTCATGTCGATGGTGGCGGAATTCTGTGAACTGGCAAGATACTGAATGAAGAAATTGCCGGTGAAGCCAGCGGTGAACTTATAGGTGAAGTAATTGTTGCGGGTGAACTCCAACTGAGCGGGATAGTCTTCCATACCAATTTCCATCTCATAGGCGCCACTCTCGTCATATCCGCCCAGCGGTTCCATGGTCTCCTTGTTGTTGTACTCGTTGTGGTAAAGGAGCAGGTCGATACGTGTGCTGTCCTTTTCCACGATGACGCCCTTGCCATGGCGCACCTCTTGCTCTTTGGCTTCGGCAGCTGCTATATCGGCCAGGACAGCCGTCACATCGGCTTTGGTGTAATCCTCGTTGATGGCTTTTACCAATGCCTCATAATTGCTCACCATTGTGGCTGTTGTGGCGTCCTGCAGACTTCTGAAATATTTCACGCGGAAGGCTTTTTGGCTGGCTCGTGCAGCGACATCACCCACCATTCCAGAGCCCTCGGGCAGAATACGTATGCTCTTGAACTGTACCTTTTGTGGGGCGAGCGCATCATTTCTCCAATATACATGCATCCACACATGTACATAGTTCATGCCCTCCTTCAGATTGACTGAAGAATAGAGATAGACAGGTTCGGCAGGAACAAAAGGGTCTGCTTCTTCCCCTACAATCTCGGGAAGATCCTCGTCGGTCACCGTGGTCATATGTGCGAAACTGCTGTAATCAGGTTCCTCATAACCATCGGTGATGGTTTTGCTGGCTGTGGTGGCCAGTTGAATGTTGTTGCCAGTAGCATTCACCAGGTACTCAACGGCATATTGCCCGTCTGCCGGAGCACTGATTTTGAATGTGAGCACTTCGTAACGAAGCAGTGTGCGTGTAGGGCCAAGAAGGGTGTAAGGATGGTCGAGCATCATCTTAGACGGTTCGGTGAACTCGGTCACGGGTTTCCCCAACTCATTGCCAGCCATCGTATGGGCGGCGGTCAATAGACCTACTGCCAAGGCCAGCGATTTCAAGTAACGTAATTGTTTCATCATACTTTAATAATTATTTAGGTTAAATCATCATATAATCTGCAAAATCGTTCTGGTTGCAAAGATAGATTAAAGATAGGCCGCATACGGGTAAATTTTGCTGTAAAAGGGGTAATAATTATGTGCATATATTTCTTTTTTCAAGAGGGGAGTATTTCGCATGTCGCTGTTTTTCAGATGGATAAGTGGCCGTAATAATTATTCCACTTATTTGAGGAAATTTTGCTCATGCATAAGAAAGATTACTTGTATTTTTGGCAGTCGATATTATGCAATCTCTTAACTCATACCATAATAATGATGAAGAAATATCTCGCATCGGTCACGGTGTTCTGTTGCTGTTTGGCTATCTCGGCACAGACCATACCTTACAAAGATTCTACCCTCTCATTCCATGAGCGGGCCAAAGACTTGGTTTCAAGAATGACTCTTGAAGAAAAAATCAATCAAGTTGGGCACAGCACAATGGCCATTTCCCGTTTGGGAGTAAAAGGCTATAATTATTGGAATGAAGGTCTGCATGGCGTTGCTCGTTCGGGTGCAGCCACATCGTTCCCATCGTCAAAGGCAATGTCTTCCACTTGGGACATGTCGCTCATCAAAAAGTGTGCAGAAGCAACCGCCAATGAGGCCCGATGGTATAATAGGCACAAGAACAAGGGACTTGTCTATTGGTGTCCTACAATCAATATGAGCCGCGACCCCAGATGGGGACGTGATGAGGAAAACTACGGCGAGGACCCCTATCTCACGGGCCGTATTGCAGTGGAATATATCAAAGGCATGCAGGGTGATGACCCCAAGTACTACAAGACGGTGGCCACAGCCAAGCATTTCGCTGCCAACAACTATGAGGGAGGGCGCCACGATTCCTCGTCAGATATGGATGAGCGTGACCTTAGGGAGTATTATCTGCCGGCTTTTGAGATGGCTGTCAAAGAGGGTAACGTGAGAAGCATCATGAGTGCATACAATGCGCTCAATGGCATTCCCTGCTGTGCCAATCATGAACTGCTCATCGACATCCTGAGGACAGAATGGGGGTTTGATGGCTTTATCACAAGTGATTGCGGTGCCATCGACGACATCTTCCAAAAGCATAGATATGCTGCTACTGGTGCAGAGGCATCTGCTGTTGCCATGGTCAATGGTGAGGACCTCAACTGTGGCAATACGTTTCAGGACCATTGCAGGGAAGCCATTGAGAAGGGTTATATGACAGAAGCGCAACTCGACACTGCGCTTGTAAGGGTGTTTGAGGCAAGGTTCTCCTTAGGTGAGTTCGACTCCAATCATCCATATGTCAACTGCGGTGAGGGTATGTTGGAGTGCAGCGAACACAGGGCATTGGCATTGCAAGCCTCGCATGAAGCTATCGTTTTGTTGAAAAATGAGGCCAATTGCCTTCCGCTTCATGCGTCAGACATCCAAAAAATCGCGGTAATCGGACCATACTCCAACACAATCCAACTGGGTGGCTACACAGGTGAGCCTACTTATAAGAAGACATTGCTGCAGGCTGTCGCCGACGTGATGAATTTCACCATCACCAGCGACGGAACCATACAGGCAGAGAATTACGATGAGGCTACGAAGGGCAGAGTAGATAATCCTGGTATTGGCTTCATTGAGTCGGGGGCTGTATTCCAATACGATAATGTGGATTTTGGTGAGGGCAAAACCAAATTCTCTTTCAGTTATGCTGGATGCTATGGCAACCGTCAAATGACCGTAAGAATCGACAATGCAAAAACTGGCACCTTGCTCTATCAAGGTACTCTTCCCGCTACCGCCAACAACTGGACCACTTTCGTCACCGTTGTTGCCGACCTGCCTGAAGAGGCACAGACCATCATAGGTACGCACACGGTATATCTTTCTTTTAGCAAATTGCCTGAAGCGAGCGACAACAATAGATATATCGTCAATGTAGATTGGTTCCGTGTCTATAATGAGGACGATGTGTCCTCCACAGCTCTGGGCAGTAGGGTGATGTGCGCACAGGGTTCCAGTGTGAGCGGCAGCACAGACCAGAAACTGCTTGATGAGGCCGTATCCATGGCGAAAGAAGCCGATGTCGTGCTTCTTGCTTTGGGAACCGACCTTAATGTGAGTGATGAGAGCCGCGACAGAAACAGTCTTTCGCTTCCAGTAGTGCAACAGAAATTGCTGGAGTCTATCTATGCCGTCAACCCCAATGTGGTCCTTATTCTCAGCACGTGTTCTTCGATGGACATCAGTTGGGCAGACAGGAACGTGCCTGCCATCATTGAGGCTTGGTATGATGGTCAGGAACAGGGGCAAGCCATCTGCGATGTTGTCTTTGGCAGTTATAATCCCGGTGGGAAGCTTACTTCCACTTGGTATGCTTCAATGTCCAATTTGCCTTCCAATCTAAAGCAATACGGCATTCGGAAGAATAAGTACACCTACATGTATCACGACAGGAAGCCATTGTATCCCTTCGGTCATGGACTTTCCTACACATCTTTTGCTTACAGCGATTTGGCGTTGGACCGTAGGTCGCTTAACCCTGGAGAAGAAATAAAAGTGACAGCCAACATTACCAACACAGGTTTGAGAGACGGTGCAGAGGTGGTACAGTTGTATGTCCATTGTCAATCAGAAATCGAGAGACCAATCAAACAATTAGTCGGATTTGTCCGTGTGGAACTCAAGGCAGGTGAGACCAAACAAGTTGCAATTCCATTGAAACATGAGCAATTGGCTTATTATAATGACAAAACCTTCACCTTCGACGTTGAAACAGGTGATGTGGATATCTATTTGGCTGCCAGTTCGGCTGATGTAAGACTTCAAGACAAGATTAGTGTCTTGGGGTCCACCGTGAAAACAACCTATAAATCCTCTTCCAATGGTATGAGTTTTCTCCTTCATCACAAGCCTACTGCCAACAAGGTCTATAATCTCAGTGGCGTTTGTGTGGGAGATACTGACAGTTTCAACACATTGTCTCGTGGATTATATATTGTTGATGGCAACAAGTGCATCATAAAAGACAAATGAAAAAGGAAAAAACCAGCAAAGGAAATAATCATGGGGAGATGATGGCTGCATTTGTGTCACTGCAACCTATACGGCACTAAAGTTTCGGGAAACTCTTCCATGTTGATATAGAGCTTTCCTTTTTCCTTGGCATCCTTCACTGCTTGTTCGCCGGCAGTGCGGTGGGTGTAGAGGAATTGGCTGATGGCTTCCTCGGCAGTCTCGTTGTCGCCAGAGGCGATATTGTTGACGTCGCCATAGCCAAGGTATTTGCCTTCGCTGTCAAAGAAGGAATAGGCATAACCACCTCCACCCCTTGAAGCGGTGCTTTTGACATGGCGCACCTTGAAGGCCACCTGCGACAGTGTATCGATAAGGGCATCGTAGTCTTTAGGGTCGTATTTCACTACGTCGCGGAGGATGAAGCCATTTCGGCGGTCCCTATATAGCCAGGTGATGGAGTCGGGCGTGATGTCATAATCTGTCTGCACAGCAATACCTGAGTTGGTGTGCATGGAGTAGTGGATGGCGGTTGTTTCTTTTTTGATGGGGTGTCTTTTGCCCAGTAAGCCATGGTTGCCCGCATGGCATGTGGAGAGGCAAATGGCTGTAGCTATAATGAATATGACAACCAAAGTAATCAATAGTCTATTATCCATAATCGTTGCTTTTGGGAGCCAAAGATACGAATAGTCGAGCGGATGACAAAATGAAATTTATATTTTTGCGCCGGAAAAGGACATAGTCGCCTCCCAATTTGATTGTTTCCATCTTCATGACATGTCCATTTGCGACAGATAGGAAGCCTGCCTTCCTTATTTGTCGCAAATTTTGTTGTCTGTCGCAAACACCTTTGAGAGAAATCACAACGAATGATTCAAGGGCCGTCGTAAAATAGTAATTTTGTACTGTGAGAAAAAGGCAGAGAAAAAGGCAGGTTCGTCTGCCGCAAAAAAATGAGATATTTGTTTTGCATTGCATATGATTTGCACTATCTTTGCAAAATAGTATCTGCCTTAATTACATTAGCATACAATATAAGAAAAAGGGAGAACATGAATGATTTCTTCAATAAGGTCAGAAGTTATGTGAGCAACCATAAAGGGTTGGTCATCATTGTGGTGGCAGCCCTGCTTCTCGAATTGATTTCCGCCGTGCAATATTACTATTCGCACAATATGATGGAAGCACAGTTGAGCAAACGTGCTGAGAGTGAACTGAGAATGAAATCCATCATTATCAAAGGAATGCTCAACGTGATGGAGAACACGCTGAAGGAACACCTTTGGGATATGGAGCGCAATATCAGCCATGCTGACTCGATGTATGTTGCCGCCAAGAGGACTATCATGGCCAACCCGAAGGTGACGGGTTGTTTCCTGGCCTTTATGCCCAACTATTATCCAGAGAAAGGCAGGCTTTTTGAACCTTATGCTTATAAGGACAATGATAGCATTCGTATCAGGAACCTGGCAGAGAAAAAGGGGGTCGATTATCCCACCAATCCGACGTTTATTAAGATGCTGAAGGAGGAAAAACCATTTTGGAGTGACCCTTATGAATATGAGGATGACGGCGTAGTCAAGCCATTGACCACCTATACCTATCCCCTGTATGACAGTCAGGGACGTTTGGCTGCTGTAGGAGGCATCGACATTTCTCTTGAATGGTTGGACGACACGCTTGACTATCGCCATATTTATCCCTCATCGTTTATCCTGTTGCTCACGGAGTCAGGCCAACTGATATCCCGTCCTCTCTCAGAGCATGTGAAGACTCAGGACGTGGATAAAGTGGTCAGGATCATCAACGACAGTACCGTGAGCCGCAGCGAGAGCCAGAGCGGCATCAGCAAGGTGATTCGCTTCAAGGATGACAAGGGTGACCGTGCAAGTGTCTTTTATGCCAATATGAAGGGTCTGCCCCATTGGCAGATGGCTGTGGTGTGCTATGATGACGAGGTGTATGAGAAGTTGCATTGGATGCGCATCAACATGCTTGTCTTGATGCTGATAGCATTTGGCATACTTGGGTATATCCTCAGCCGCTTCATGCTCAATGAGCGCAAACTCTCCCTTGCCAAGGAAGAGAAGCAGCGCATCGGTAACGAACTGCGGATTGCGACAGGCATTCAGAGTGCCATGCTGATGCAGGATGAGAAAGTGGCGGAACGTCCGGACATCACCATTAGTGCCATCCTGAAGCCGGCAAGGGAAGTGGGCGGTGACCTGTATAATTATTTTATCCGCGATGAGAAACTGTTCTTCTGTATCGGCGACGTGAGTGGGAAAGGCATTCCGTCGGCACTGATCATGGCGATGACACAGGCACTCTTCCGCGCAGTCTCTTCACACGAGAGCAATCCCGCACACATCATGAAAACCATCAACGAGACGGCTTGCAGCAACAACAAGACCAATATGTTTGCCACGCTTTTCATTGGTGTGCTCGACCTGCCGACAGGACGCCTGCGCTACTGCAACGCCGGGCATGACGCTCCTATGTTGTTGAATGGTACTGGCGTGTCGCAGTTGCCTGTGATAGCCAACCTGCCCGTGGGATTGTTTGATGACTTCAAGTATGAGATGCAGGAAACCATCATCAACAAGGATGACACTCTCTTCCTGTATACAGACGGTCTGACAGAAGCAAGAAACACCGACCATCAGCAGTTTGGCATGCAGCGCATCACGTCAGTTCTGAAGCAGGTGGGCCATGATCTGCCTGAGAATATCATCCATTCCATGACAGGACATGTAAGGCAGTTTGTGGGTGAGGAAGAGCAGAGTGATGACCTGACAATGCTTGCACTCAGGTATTCTCCGGTGACAAACGACTACACGGTACATGGAGAACTGACCATGAAGAATGATGTCAGTCAGTTGAAGGACCTCCATGCCTTCCTCAAGTCGGTGGCGGAAACGCTTGGACTGGATGCCTCGATGACACGCAGCATACGGTTGGCTGTGGAAGAGGCTGTGGTCAATGTGATGGACTATGCCTATCCCTCTGGCACAGTAGGAGACATCACCCTCAAGGCAATGTCCAACAACAAGTACCTGAAACTGTCCATCACCGACTCCGGCATGGCATTTGACCCAACTGAGGCAGCCAAGGCCGATACCACCCTCTCGGCAGAAGACCGTCCGATTGGTGGTCTGGGCATCCTCCTTGTCCGCGAAATGATGGACTCTCTCAACTATGAGCGCATCGGCGGCAAGAACATCCTCACAATGAAAAAGAAATTGAGTTAAGTAGTTAAGAAGTTAAGTAGTTAAGTAGTTAAAGAAGTTAAGTAGTTAAAGAAGTTAAGCCAAATGCTTCGATTATACAAGTGTAATGTCTAAACTCCTAAACTCCCAGACTCCTAAACTCCTAAAAAATAAAAAAATCAATCATCAAAAAAAACAATACGAAAATGAAAACAACTATTCAAGAATTGGAAGACAAGTATCTGGTGACATTGGAAGGTGAACTCGACACTGCTGCAGCAGTGGAGGTGGAGAAAACCTTGCAGCCACTTTACACAAGCAACGGCCGTGACATCGTCATCGACTGCACCAATCTGGAGTATATCGCATCGAGCGGACTGCGCATCCTCATCAGCATCCTCAAAGGTGCCAAGGCAGGAGGAAGCAAGGTCATCATGCGCAACATGAACGACGACATCAAGACAGTGTTCAAATTGACAGGTTTCATCAATTTGTTTGAATTCGAGGAGGTATAAGGCTATGAAAACGACGGCGCCATTGTCGAAATCGCAATATGGCCTATACGCTGAATGTGTGGGCCATCAGGGCGAGATATGCTACAATCTGCCCTATCTGTATATCTTGGACAGAAGTCTTGACGGAGAGCGATTGCGACAAGCCGTCGAGACCGCGGTGAAGGCACATTCCACTCTCTTCACACGCATTGAACTCAATGAAGACGGAGAGCCTGTCCAGACTATCGATATGGATCAGGAAACCTGGACTTTGGAGGTGGAGGACGTGGACGACATCGAGCAGAAGAAGACCGAACTCGTCGTGCCCTTCAATATCTATGGCGACCGGCTTTTCCATATCCGTCTGCTGCGTGATGACAGCCATTACTACCTGTTCATTGACTATCATCACATCATTGTAGACGGCACGTCGATGAGCCTCATGCTCGAGGACATCAACAAGGCCTATGGCCATGAGGCCATTGCCCAGGAGGAACTGACTTTGGCCGAAACTGCCGCCGACGAGGTGGAGAAGCGCCAGTCGCCCGCCTTCGAGGAGGCCAAAAAATGGTATGCCGCACATTTCGATTGTGGTGACACATTCACCCAACTGATTCCCGACCTGGAGAATCCCATCCACAGTGAGGGGAGTCTGTTGCGCACGCTCCACACCGACATGGCGAGGGTAGAAACCTTCTGCAAGGAACATGGCATCTTCAAGAGCACTCTTTTCACATCGGCGTATGCCTTCCTGTTGGCGAAATACAACAATGAGCAGGAGTCGCTCTTCTGCACGGTTTACAACGGCCGTTCCGACAAACGTATGGCGCATACGGTGGGTATGTTTGTCAAAACCCTGCCCGTCTATGCCAAGTTCACTGCCGACACCACGGTGATGGATTTCCTGCAAGCCGGTCAGGAGCAGATGAGCGGATGCCGTGAGCACGACATCTATTCATACAGCGATGTGATGGAGGACCTCAAGTTGCAGACCAACTCGATGTTTGCATGGCACGGCATGCTGTTCTCCCAGGAGGAGATGGGGGGCATGCCCATGAAGGCGGTGCGCATCGGCAACAGCACTCTCGACGCGTCATTGTATCTGAAGACGTTTATCCTCGACGGTCATTATCAGGTGAAGGCTGAATACAGTGCCAATGAGTATTCTGAAGCCCTGATAGCCCAGTTCCTGGAAAGTTACGAGGCAGTGGTGGAAGGATTCCTCTCACAGGAGAAACTCGCCGAGGTGTGCATCGCCACCACGGAGCAGACCCAACTGCTCGACTCCTTCAATCCCTCGGATGTGGAATACGACACGTCACAGACCATCGTCTCCCTTTTCGAGCAGCAGGTGAGTGCCACTCCCCAGAATATTGCGGTAGTTTATAAAGATAAGCAATTCACCTATGCCGAAGTAGACGAAATCAGCAACCGCATCGCAGCCTTTATCTCCCAAAAGGGATTGGGTGCTGAAGACGTGGTGTCGGTGCTCATCCCCCGCTGCGAGTGGATGCCCATTGCCTCGCTCGGCGTGCTGAAGGCCGGTTGTGCCTACCAGCCCCTCGATCCCAGTTATCCGAAGGAGCGGCTCAACTTCATGATGCAGGACGCCAGTGCGAAGATGCTGATAGCCGATGCTGCCCTGCGCGACCTTGTCGATGAGTATCAGGGTGATGTGCTGCTGACGGGCGATATCCTGGGACTTCCCGCAGCCGCAGCCCCGGCAGTGGACATCGTGCCCAGCCAACTGTTCATCCTCCTTTATACCTCGGGTTCCACTGGTGTGCCCAAGGGTTGCCAGTTGATGCACAGCAATCTCGTCGCCTTCTGCAAGTGGTATCATTTTGCCTATGGTCTGAAGCCGGAGCACAACGTGGCAGCATACGCCAGTTATGGCTTCGATGCCTGCATGATGGACATGTATCCCGCTCTGACCTGTGGCGCCACGGTCTTTATCATCCCCGAGGAACTGCGTCTCGACCTTATTGCCCTGAATGACTACTTCGAAGCAAACAACATCACCCACTCATTCATGACGACGCAGGTGGGATATCAGTTCGCCACCAACATCGACAACCACTCACTGATACAGTTGTCCACCGGTGGCGAGAAACTGGCCTCACTCACCCCACCGCAAGGATATCGGTTCTACAATGTGTATGGTCCGACAGAGTGCACCATCTACATCACCCAATTCTTGGTGGAAAGCAAGATGAAGGAGATACCAATCGGCCTGCCGCTCAATAACCTGAGGCTGTATATCGTGGATCCGCAGGGGCATCGCCTGCCTGTAGGAGCCGCCGGTGAATTGTGGGCTGCTGGTCCGCAGGTGGGCAGGGGGTACCTCAACCGACCCGAGAAGACGGCCGAGGTGTTCATCCCCAATCCCTTCTGTGAGGATAGTAAATATGCAAGGATTTACCGAACGGGCGACATCGTGCGCTATCTGCCCGACGGCAACATACAGTTTGTGGGCCGCAGGGACGGACAGGTGAAAATACGTGGCTTCCGCATCGAACTGAAAGAGGTGGAAGGCATCATCCGAGAGTTCCCTGGCATCAAGGATGCCACTGTGCAGGCCTTCGATGAAGAGGGTGGGGGCAAGTACATCGCCGCCTATATCGTGAGCGACCAGCAGATTGACATCGAGGCACTCAACAACTTTATCCTGGAGCAGAAACCACCCTACATGGTGCCCGCCGTGACGATGCAGATAGACACCATACCGCTCAACCAAAACCAGAAGGTGAACAAGCGCGCTCTGCCGAAACCAGAGAAGAAAGCCGCCGCCGTGGAGGAGACCAACGTGCCCATGAACGTGTTGGAAGAGACCCTGCACGAGATGATAGCCGGAATCGTGAACAACAAGGATTTCGGTGTGACGACCGTACTTGGCTATGCAGGCCTGACCTCTATCTCCGCCATCCGGTTGGCCGTGCAGGTGAACAAGCGCTTCGGGGTGACTCTTGAACCGAAGACTTTGGTCAAGACCGGAACGCTGCAGACCATTGAGAATGAGATCCTGACGGCGATGATGGCGGGCAATGCCTCCAATACAGTCAGCCAGGAGGTGACAGAGACGAAAATTCTGACATCCGCACCGCTGTCGTATGCCCAGACAGGAGTCTATTTCGAGTGCCTCAAGAACCCCACATCGACCATCTACAATATCCCGTATCTGCTCACATATCCGCCACAGACCGATGCCGGACAGTTGGCTGATGCCGTAAGATCCGTGGTAGACTGCCATCCCGAACTGAGTGTGCACTTCTCCACAGAGGGTGATGCCATCATCCAGACCACTGATGACAGTGTAGCCATTGAGGTTCCTGTGACGGTGATGAGCGATGAGCAGTTGATGACGTACAAGAACGATTTTGTGCGCCCCTTCAATCTGCAAAAGGCTCCTCTCTGCCGCTTCGAGGTGGTGAGAACACCTTCGACGGTACACTTACTCATCGATGTCCACCATCTCGTCTTCGATGGTGGGTCTGCCGACTTGCTCATCCGACAGATCAATGCGGCTCTCAAAGGAAATCCTGTGGAGAAAGAAGACTATACCTATCTCGACTTCGTCAGTGACCAGCAAAAGGCAGAGGGCAGCGATGAATTCAAGGCTGCCCAGCGATTCTTCGCAGAGAAGTTGCAGACCTGCGAGGGAGCCAGCGAGATACCCGCAGACCAGCCCAAGAGAGAGCGCCAGGGACTAATCGGAGAGGTGGTATGCCAACCCGACTACGACAAAGCCATCGCCTTCTGTCGCCAGCAGGAGATCACACCTGCCCATCTGTTCCTGGCTGCCACGGCATATGTCGTCTCCCGTCACACCAACAACCGTGACGTATATCTGTGCACCGTCAGCAGTGGCCGCTCCAACCTGAAGATAGCCGATACGGTGGGTATGTTTGTCAATACCCTGGCTTTGGGCATGAGCATTGATGATGTCACCGTCAGCGAGTTTCTGCAGAAGGTCAGCGATACTTTTGACGAGACGCTGCGCCATGAGAATTATCCGTTTGCACGTATTGCAACCGACTTCGGGTTCCGTCCTGCCATCGCCTATGCCTATCAGGTGGGTGTGCTCTCGGAATACAAGGTCGGCGGCGAGACCATCGGACAGGAGTTGCTGGAACTTAATGTGCCGAAGTTCAAGATCAACATCAAGATAGAGACCCGGGGTGTTGTCGTGCAATATGACGACGCAGTCTATTCCGAGCGGCTTGCGACTTCGTTGGCAGAAAGCATCGTGGCTGTTGCCGAACGGATGATGCAGCAGCCAGACTGCCGTGTGCGCAGCCTTTCCATCGTCAGTGACAGTCAGGAAGAAGAACTCTCGCATCTGCGGCAGACGGCAACCGGTGATGCTCCTTTCAAGTTCTTCCACGAGTGCATCGGGCATTTCGCCCAAAAACAGCCCGACCACGAGGCCTTGGTGGCGATTGACGCGAAATATACCTACCGTGAGATGGACGAGGCCACCGACCGCATCGCCCTTGGGCTGCGCAGCAGAGGTGTCAGGGAGCGCGACCGCGTGGCCCTCTTGTTGCCCCGCACCAGCCGGCTCATCCTCTCACTGTTCGGCGTGCTGAAGTCGGGGGCAGCCTACATCCCCTGCGACCCGGAATATCCGGCAGACCGCGTCAAGTTGATTCTTGAGGACAGTGAGGCACGTTATATCATCACTACTGCCGACCGCATGGACTCCGTGCCAGCCGGTAAGGCCATTGATGTGGAGGAACTGTTGAATGTGGAAGATGAAAAATTGAAAAATGAAACCACACCTGACCAATCTTCAATATTCAATTCTCAATCTTCAATTACTCCCGACGACCTGGCCTATCTGATCTATACCAGCGGTTCGACAGGCCGGCCCAAGGGTGTGATGCTGCGCCATGAGGGCATCTGCAACTATCTGTACGGCCATCCCGCCAATGTTTTCGCCAACGGCGTGCTGACTGATGCCGACCGGGTGCTGAGCGTCACCACCATCTCCTTCGATGCTGCCCTGCAGGACATCGGCATGGCTTACTTCAACGGCAAGACACTCATCGTGGCCACCGAGGAACAGGCCAACAACCCGCTCGACCTGGCACGGCTCATCAAGGAACAGCACATCAATATGGTGTCGGGCACCCCGTCGCGCTGGCAGACATGGCTCACGAGCGAGGATTTCTGCGAGGCTATCAGCAACGTCAGAATATGCCGTGCCGGTGGTGAGAAATTCTCCGACCAGTTGCTCGCGCAGATGCGCAAGGTGACCAAGGCCCGCATCTTCAACTGCTACGGACCCACCGAGATTACTGTGGCTTCCAACAACAAGGAACTCACCCATGCTGAGTTGGTCACAGTGGGCAAACCGCAACTCAATGTGAAAGAGTTTATCGTGGATGCCGACGGCAATGAACTGCCAGTGGGCGTGGTGGGTGAACTCTATATCGGCGGCCGTGGTGTGGCCCGAGGCTACAACAACCTCGACGAGATGACCCGCGAGCGCTTTGTGGAGTACCACGGCGAGCGCATCTACAAGTCGGGAGACTATGCCAAGTGGTTGCCCGACGGCGACGTGGTGATACTGGGACGTACCGACCATCAGATCAAACTCCGCGGACTGCGTATCGAACTCGGTGAAATCGAGAATGTGATGCTCAAGGTGGATGGCATGAAGAAAGTGGTCATCCTCATCCGCAAACTCAATGACAAGGAGCATCTATGTGCTTATTACACCGCAGAGCGCGAGATCGCACCCGACGCGCTGAAGGCTGAAATATCCAAGAGTCTGACGCAGTACATGGTGCCTACCGCCTACCTGCAGTTGAAAGAGATGCCCATGACGCCCAACGGCAAGACAGATGTGAAGTCACTGCCCGAACCGCAGTTGGCCATCAGTTCGGCCTATGAGGCTCCTGCCAACGACACCGAGCGCACATTCTGCGACATTTTTGCCGACATCCTGCAAATGGACAAGGTGGGTGCCACCGACAACTTCTTTGAACTGGGCGGCACCTCGTTGGTGGTGACGCGCGTCATCATCGAAGCCGACAAGGCAGGACTGCATGTGGCATACGGCGATGTGTTTGCCCATCCCACGCCGAGACAGTTGGCCCGTCTCATCACTGGAGAGGGTGCAGACGAGAGCACAGATGAGGTGGCTGGATACGACTACACAGCCATCAACAACTTGCTGCAGCGCAATACGCTCGCCGTCTTCCGCAAGGGAGAGCGACAGTCGCTGGGCAACGTGCTGCTGACGGGTGCCACGGGTTATCTGGGCATCCATATCCTGCGCGAACTCATCGACTCTGATGCAGAAAACATCTATTGCCTTGTGCGTGGAAAGACACAGGAGAAAGCAGAGAGCCGTCTGCGCACCCTTCTCTTCTATTATTTCGCCAATTCCTTCAAGGAACTCTTTGGCCAGCGACTGCATGTGGTCATGGGCGATGTCACCAACGACCTCGTTTCTTTATGCAGTGACTCCATACCCGTTTCCCTCAATACCGTCTTCAACTGTGCCGCCATTGTGAAACACTTCTCCGAAGGCACAGAAATCGAGGATGTGAACATCGGCGGAGCGCGGCGATGTGTGGAACTCTGCGTGTCGACAGGTGCCAAACTCATCCATGTCTCCACCGCCAGTACGCGCGGTCTGTGGGCAGGAGAGATCAAGGACGAGGTGTTCACCGAGCAGCGGCTGTATATGGGCCAGTATTTGGGCAACAAGTACATCTACTCGAAGTTTATGGCCGAACGGCTGATTCTCGATGCAGTGGCCCTGTACGGACTGAGCGCGAAGATTATGCGAGTGGGCAACCTTGCCGCCCGCAGCACCGACGGTGAGTTCCAGGCGAATTTCTCCACCAACTCCTTCATGGGCCGCATCAAGGTGTATAACATGTTGGGATGCTGTCCCTATGGCATGCGAAACAAGCAGGTGGAGTTCTCACCCATCAACGAGGTGTCGCGCGCTATCGTGCTGTTGGCTACCACACCGAAGGAGTGCTGTGTGTTCCATCCATACAACATCCACGGTCAGTTCCTGGGCGATGTGCTCACTGGCCTGGCCACCGTGAGTGAGGGTATACGTTTCGTGGAACAGGAGGAGTTTGCCGAGGCGATGGAACAGGCAAAGGAGGATCCGCAGAAGGCGAAACAGATGTCGTCGCTCTTGGCTTACCAGGATATGGCGCACGGTCAGAAGACTGCCGATGTGAAGCGCGACAACGACTACACGACGCAGGTGCTCTACCGCCTCGGTTTCGCTTGGTCGCCCACCTCATGGGATTACGTCGAGCGCATGCTCACTGCCATCGGTGGCTTCGGATTCTTTGAATGAAAACAATCAGAGATTAAAAATTGAAGATTGAAGATTGAAAATTGAAGATTGAAAGATCATGTCAAGTAGCAACAACGACATTCATTCGCAATTCTACAAATACCTGTGGGCGTACATCTTGGTGGCGCTCTCAGGTTGTTTGGGAAACGTTGTGGACGGCATCATCGTCGGCAACCTGATCAGCGGCGACGGTGTGAGTGCCATCAACCTTTCCAAACCCATCAACCAGTTCATCTTCACGCTTCACCTGCTGATCAATGCGGGTGCGGGCATGTTGGTGGCGTATGCTTTGGGACAGAAGAACCTGGGCGATGCACGGCGTTTCTTCACCCATGCCCTCACGCTGAGTGTTGGATTGGGTGTCGTCCTGGCCATTGTAGGCGGAGTGCTCTTCCCCAACGGGACGGCGCATCTGCTGTGCAACAATGAGCAACTGTTTCCTTTGGCACGCGACTACATGCAGGTGTTGCTGTTGGGCAACCCTGCCTTCATCCTGATGTGGGGACTGTCTACGATGGTGGGTGTTGATGGCAGTCCGAAACTCGTCTCACTTGCCGTTATCGTTGACAACGTGTTGAATCTCTGCCTCGACATTGTCTTCATCCAATTCTTCGGATGGGGCATCACGGGTTCTTCAGCCGCCACAGTGGTGGGCCATCTGGTGGGCATCGCCATCCTGCTGTCGCATTGGAAGAATCCCGAGCACCGTCGCCTCACCCTGACATACGGCTCCTGCAAGATAGGGCAGATATGGAAGACCTGCCGGAGGATAGTCTCTCAGGGAGCCCCGCTGGCAATCGCTTCCATCTCGCTCACGCTGTTGTTGCTTTCTGCCAACACCATCGTGCTGTCCACGTTGGGCCGGACGGGTATCTTCGCTTTCGCCGTGTGCATGAACCTGCTGCAGGTGTATAATCTGTTCCTCTCGGGAACTTGTCAGACATTGCAGTCGTTGGGTGCCATCCAGGTGGGGAAAAAGGATGAGGAGGGATTGCGCACGGTGTTGCGCAAGGCATTCCGATTCATCACCGTGGCGATGGTCATCACCTGCGTGGTCGTGTGGGTTGACCCCGATATCATTGCCCGCCTGTTTGGGGCTGACGATCCGGGGAAAATGATGGAGACCAATCAGGCTCTGCGGGTGTTCGCCCTCAGTTTCATCCCCTTCTGCTACATCTATGTGCTGATGATTGTCTACAAACTGTATGGCCACCATCACATGGCGCTGTTCATCTCGTTTGCCCTCTCACTCACGGTCATCCCTGTGTTGTGGCTGGTATCGCGCAATGCTCCTCAGATGCTGTGGCACAGTTACCTCATCGCCTATATCATCGAGGCCTTGGCCATCTTTGTGCTCCACCGCGCCACGAAAGTGAAATTTGAGTTAGTTCATAGTTCATAGTTCATAATTCATAGTTCATAGTTTTGCGTTCGCACAACTTGCGAGTAGTTAAGTAGTTATGAAGTTATCGCTTCGCTGAGAAGTTAAAGCCATTACCTTTGCTATTCGACGATGACGGTGCGTGTGGTGTAGTTGGAATAGACGATGATTTGCACGCCTTTCTCATGTGCATTGACGGGGATGCCTTGGAGATTGTATCTTGCCACCTCCACGGCTTCCCCTTCTTGTTCTGTTATGGAGTTCTCCTGAACCTTCGTGGGAGTCGGTGAGGCGTTCTTGGATAGCAGGACGATTTCTCTGATGGTGCTCTCGTTCTGGCTGCACGACATCTGTTCTACGACAAATCCGTGGGAGGCCAACCGGTTGATGATATCACCCAATCTGGACTCGTCATAAAAAGCATCATAAAAGGTTTTTATGCCAGATGGGATGTCGCCCGACAGATACATCGTATGGTAATTTTTGTTCACATCAGTAGCGACGACGTTGACATAAGTTTTTTGTGCCATGGAACAGGCAGGCAGCAGCATGGCTGCTAACAGAAATAGTACCTTATTCATATTTTTCATGTTTTAATGATTCATTATGAAGCCAAATTTAGTGAAAGACGGTTAAAACGCAAAATTTTAATGTTAAAAAAACACCAGAAAAGTTGGATGGTATTGGAAAATAGCATAAATTTGCACCGCTTTTCACAAGCCATCATGGGGTTGACTGGATTTGACAGCAAGTTGAGATGGTACGTAAGCACGCGGAGTGACGGCTGTAAACTCCTTAATACATTCGGTCAAAAAATTAATTGGCAACAATGAGTATGCTCTCGCTGCCTAATCGAAGTATAGTAGATTGAGGCTCAATCCCGTCACCAGGTGACAGGACGAGACGTCGCTCCGAGGGTGTTGTTCCGAATCCGAGGATCAAGCGGCGCAGGTAAATCGGGAATAGTCATGTTGTGCCCCGCCGGCATGATGAGATTCAGGGGATAAGGTCGCAGTTGGTGGTCCAGGTCTTGCTGCGGCACGAAAACCAAAGTCTGGAATAAGCGTGTAGAAAGCTTATGGTTTCCTTGTTTGGACGCGGGTTCGACTCCCGCCAGCTCCACAACTTATACTGATTTTCAGTAAATTACACGGTTCACACCCGATTTTACACCCGAAAATCGGTATTTTGGAGAAACAAAAAACAATAGGGAAATGAAGATTTAGCTCTTCTTTCCCTATTATTTTTTATATGGTGATTCGCAAATGTGGATGTGTCAATTAAAAT
>JAEEGL014955814.1_pt1 | contig 74611 bp, 58 predicted proteins | sample 9134231 | NCBI WGS metagenome assembly JAEEGL01 (sample SAMN16246548, study PRJNA631951) | gut metagenome | biome: gut microbiome; feature: rumen; material: fiber-attached | host: Bos | place: Iran: Karaj | collected 2018-10 | reverse complement strand
CTTTAACAGATAAGTGACGTATTATACTTATACAAGGTGCAGACCGGCAGTGGAGATATGCTGGTGCTGCACCAAAGAGAAGCTCGACTCAATGTGAACAACAGGGGGTATAGGGCTTTTTCTTTTTTTGACTCATTTTTTAATATGCCATATCACAAAACAAAAAAACGGCCCAAACCCACTTAGGGGCTTGAGCCGTCTTGGCAAATCGTTTAGTTTACCTTGAGATACTCCGAGATGGCGATGGCCGCCTTCTTGCCGGCGCCCATGGCGCTGATGACGGTCTTGGGTCCGGTGACGGTGTCGCCGCCGGCGTATACGCCCTTTCTGGAAGTGGCGAAGGTATCATCATCCACGGTGATGTAACCCTTGCCGTCGGAGATCTTCACGCCATCCGCGCACTCATTGTCGCTGCCGTTTCCGATAGCTTCTATGATGCAGTCCACATCCAGGGTAAACTCGGAATCCTTTACGGGCACGGGACTTCTGCGGCCCGACTCGTCGGGATCCGACAGGAACATCTTCTGACACTTAAGTCCGCTGACCTTGCCGCCCTCGGCGATAACCTCCAAAGGTCCCGTCAGATACATGAACTCGATGCCCTCATCCATGGCCTCATGGATCTCGGAAGGATCTGCGGGCATTTCGTTCAGAGACCTGCGGTATACGATATATACCTTCTCTGCCTTGGGACATCTCATGGCTGCGCGGCAGGCGTCCATGGCCACATTTCCGCCGCCGATGACAGCGATCTTCTTAGCCTCTGAGAGCACACCTTCTATGTTTATCTTGCTCAGGAAATCAGCCGCTGAGATCACGCCCACGGAATCCGATCCGGGGATTCCCAGCTTTGAAGGCTTGCCTGCGCCATTGCCGATGAATACAGCGTTAAAGCCCTGCTTCTCCAGCAGATCATCCAGCGTAAAATCACGGCCCAGGGCCTTGCCGGTCTCGATATGCACGCCCTTTGAATTCAGGCTGTATATCTCCAGTTCCAGGATCTCCTTGGGGAGTCTGAACTCAGGGATTCCGTAAGCCAGCACGCCGCCCAGGATGTTTTCCTTCTCAAAAATGGTGACCTCATATCCCAGGTCTGCCAGATCTCCCGCGCAGGTTATGCCTGCAGGGCCCGAACCTACCACAGCCACCTTGTAGCCGTTGAGTTTTATATCCCTGGGAGCATCCTTATCTTTATGATGCCTGTGCCAGTCTGCCACGAATCTCTCCAGTGCGCCGATGGAAACGGGCTTGCCCTTCTTTCCTCTCACACATGCGCCTTCGCACTGCAAATACTGGGGGCACACACGTCCGCATACAGCGGGAAGAGTGGTAGTCTGCTTGAGGATCTGATAAGCCTCCTCAAATTCCCCTTCCGAAACCTTAGCTATAAAGTCGGGAATATGATTATGCACGGGGCAGCCCACCATCATGCAGGGCTTCTTGCGGCATTTAAGGCAGCGCATAGCCTCATGTATAGCCATTTCCTCTGTGTAACCGGTGGTAACCTCATTGAAGTTTTTATTCCTTACCTGAGGATCCTGCTCCGGCATAACAGTTTTTGTTCTGGTCATATTAATCATAACATATATCCTCCAATGTAAAGCCCCCTCATCTCAGTCTGAGATCCGAGGGCACTTCCTCTTAAACCTTTGTCCGAAGCACCAGTGTCTCGTATCTTTCCTTGGCCTCTTCCTCCTGTTTTGCAAACAGGCTTTCCGCCTGCTCGGGGAACTTAAGCTTAAGTGAATTATATCTCACCTCGCCCATCAGGAAATCACGATAGTTTTCAGTTGCCTTGCCGCTGTCGATAGACAGGGGATTGAGTCCCTTATCTGCCAGATCGGGATTGAATCTCAAAAGATTCCAGTAACCTGATCTCACAGCATTCCTCATCTCCAGCATGGACTTATTCATACCTGCCTTCACGCCGTGATTGATACAAGGTGCATATGCAATGATGAGTGAAGGTCCGTCATAAGCCTCGGCTTCTCTAAGAGCCTGAAGTGTCTGGGCGGGATTTGCTCCCATTGCGATCTGAGCTACATAGATGTAACCGTATGCCATGGCTATCTGAGCCAGATCCTTCTTCTTTACCCTCTTGCCGGAGGCTGCGAATTTAGCCACAGCTCCGGTGGGCGTAGCCTTGGAAGACTGTCCGCCTGTATTGGAATAAACCTCCGTGTCAAATACGAGAACATTTACATTTTCGCCGGAAGCCAGCACATGATCCAGTCCGCCGTATCCAATGTCATATGCCCAGCCGTCTCCACCGAATATCCACATGGAAGGCTTGATAAGCATGTCGGCATTTTCTACCACATAAGCCGCATTCTTGTCCACACTTGCCAGTTCCTTACACTTCTCCAGGAGCATCTCTCCGGTGATCTTTGACGCATTGCCGTCATCCATGAACCTGAGCCAGTTCTCGGCTGCCACCTTGACATCCTCCTGGTCCTTGATCTGCTCTACAGCACTCTTGAGGGCGTCTCTCCTTGCCTTCACTGCCGTCTGCATACCGAAGCCAAACTCCGCATTATCCTCAAAGAGGGAATTCGCCCAAGCAGGTCCCTTGCCGTCTTTATTGACAGTGTAAGGGGTGGAAGGTGCCGAGCAGCCCCAGATCATACTGCAGCCCGTGGCATTCGCCACATACATCCTGTCGCCGAACAGCTGTGTCACCAGCTTCGCATAAGGTGACTCACCACAGCCGGGACAAGCACCTGAGAATTCCATGAGAGGCTGTACAAACTGTGAGCCCTTTACGGTGTCGGGTGTGAAAGGCACATCACGATCCTCGTTGTGAACGGTGGCAAAGAGTCTGTCAAACTTAGCCTGCTCTTTTTCCATAAAGTCCGTATCAGTGGCTGCCATCTCGATAGCCTTTTTACGTGCGGGACATACATTTGCACAAGAGCCGCAGCCGGTGCAATCCTTGGCCGAGAAGCCCAGTACAAAATACTTGTCCTTGGCACCCTTCATGGGCTTGGCGTCGGGATAGCTCCTGGCCTCCTCCTCTGTGAGGACGAATGGTCTGATCACGCCGTGAGGGCATACCAGAGAGCACATATTACACTGCATACAGTTTCCGGAACACCAGTGAGGCAGGTCCGCAGCCACGCCGCGCTTTTCATATGCGGCGGTACCTGAAGGCAGCATGCCGTTTGCGGTCTCCACAAATACCGAAACGGGACAGTTATCGCCGGTCAGAGTATTGGTGGGAACCAGTATATCATTCAGGTAATCCGTGTGAAATTTATCCCTGCCTACCAGCTTTGCGGGAGCGGGATCATCGGGAACACTCTTCCAGCTTTCGGGAACAGTCACCTCATGTACGCTCTCCACGCCGCCGTCTACTGCGGCACAGTTCATATCCACTATATTCTGACCCTTTTTCTTATAGGTCTTTTCGATGGCGTCTTTCATATAGCCCACCGCATCGTTTATATCTATGATCTGTGCGATCTTAAAGTATGCGGCCTGCAGCACCGAATTGGTACGGCGTGCCCCCAGGCCCACTTTTTTGGCTATATCCACGGCATCGCAGGTGTAGAATTTGATATTATTATTTGCTATATATCTCTTTACGGCTGCGGGCAGATGCTCCTCCAGCTCCTCATCGGACCATACGCAGTTAAGGAGGAAGGATCCACCGGGCTTCACGTCCTGCACCATCTCATATTTGGTGAGGTATGAGCTGTTATGACAGGCCACGAAATCCGCCTGCTTTACATAGTAGGAGGACTTTATGGGCTTGTCACCGAACCTCAGATGGGAAATGGTCACGCCGCCGGACTTCTTTGAATCATACTGGAAATATGCCTGAACATACTGATCCGTATGATCACCGATTATCTTGACAGAGTTTTTGTTGGCGCCGACGGTACCATCAGCTCCCAGACCCCAGAACTTGCAGGCCTTTGTACCCTCGGGAGCCACATCAGGATTGGAGGTGACAGGGAGGGACAGATGTGTCACATCATCATTGATGGACAGGGTAAACTCCTTCTTGGGAGAATCGCTCCAGAGATTCTCAAAGGCAGCCTGTATATCCCCGGGCTGTACATCCTTAGAACCGAGGCCGTAACGTCCGCCTGCTATAAAGCAATCCTTCCACTTTGAATCACGAAGTGCCGAGCAGATATCCAGATACAGAGGCTCGCCTATACTTCCTGGCTCTTTTGTACGATCCAGGACAGCTATCTTCTTAACAGTCTCGGGTATCACTTTAAGCAGATAATCCGTGGAAAAAGGTCTATACAGATGTACTTCCACGATACCTGTCTTTTTGCCCCTGGCATTGAGATAATCGATGACCTCTTCCGCCGCGTCACACACGCTGCCCATAGCTACCAGTATCTCGGTGGCATCGGGAGCGCCGTAATAATTGAAAGGCTTATAATCGGTGCCTGCCTTGGCATTGATCATATCCATATATTTTGCCACGATATCTGCCGTCGCATTGTAGGCAGGGTTACATGCCTCTCTGTGCTGGAAGAAGGTCTCGGGCTGTTCTGCGGAGCCTAAAAGGTGGGGATGATTGGGATTCAGAGCATTTGCCCTGAAGGCCTTTACCGCATCCCAGTTCACCATTTCCTTGAGCTCGTCATAATCCCAGATCTCGATCTTCTGATACTCATGGGAAGTACGGAAGCCGTCGAAGAAATGCATCATAGGCAGATGTCCGTCGATGGTAGCCAGATGTGCCACCGCCGCCAGATCCATGACCTGCTGCACATTATTGGAGCAAAGCATGGCAAAACCGGTCTGTCTGCAGCTCATGACGTCCGAATGATCTCCGAAAATGGAGAGGGCATGGGATGCCAGGGCTCTTGCAGCCACATGGAAAACCGTAGGCGTCTGCTCACCTGCCAGCTTATACATATTGGGGATCATCAGCAGAAGTCCCTGTGAAGCGGTAAAGGTGGTGGTATAAGCACCTGCCGTGATAGCTCCGTGAACCGCACCTGCAGCGCCGCCCTCGGACTCCATCTCTATGATCTTTACCGTCTCTCCGAATATATTTTTACGTCCCTGTGACTCCCACTCATCCATGCTCTCTGCCATGGGTGATGAAGGGGTTATGGGATAGATGGCGGAAACCTCGGAAAAGGCGTAGGCCACATGAGCTGCCGCCGTGTTTCCGTCCATAGTCTTTAACTTTCTACTCATAGCCAGTAACCTCCTTCCTGCATATCCATAGCCTCTCTCTGCTTATAAATATGCTCAGGCACCTGCTGTGCCCTGATCACGTTATTCGAGCAGACATACTGGCACATATTGCAATCCTCACATACGGAAGGATCGATCACTGCATGTTTATCTTCCATAAAAATGGCTCCGTTGGGACAGTTGTTCACACAGTCCTCGCAGGCTATGCAGCCGGAATCGCACACCTGGCTCTTATCCTCATAATCGTCAGTGGATGAGCAGGGAACCAGCTTCGTGCCCTTGTAAGGAACGATGGTGATCAGGTGCTTCGGGCAGGCAAAGGTACAATCCCTGCAACCAACGCACTTATCGGGATCCACTACCGCGGTGCCGTTCACCACCGAGATGGCTCCGTATCTGCACACTGCCGTACAGCTTCCCTGTCCGCAGCATCCCGTGGTACAAAGCCCCAGTTCCTTTGCATCAATCTTAGCCGCATCATAGCAATTCTGGATGCCCAGTTCCTTATACTTTGCAGACGCCCTGCTTCCGCCGGAGCACTTTACAAATGCTACCTTATCCTTGATAACGGTAAGGTCATGCTGGGTGTCCACAATTATCTTTTTCTTACATCTTACGGTACATGCACTGCAGCCCACACATCTGTCATAATCGATGACCGCATGATTATCCACTATGGATACCGCGCCCTGAGGGCATACACGCTCACACTCACCGCAGGCTATACAGCCGTATCCGCAGGTGGCCCTCACCACCTCTTCCTCATCCTCAGTGGATGAACAGGGTATAAAGTTGGTGGCGTCAGCCGGGATCATCCTGATAAGGCCCTGAGGACATATGCCCTCCGCAGCGCAGTCACCACAGCCGTTACACTTTTCGGGATCCACCACGATCCTGCCATCCTCGATCTTCATAGCCCCCTGTTTACAGACTTCGATACAGGATCCGACGCCTACGCAGCCACTCTTACACTCGCCGCGCAAAAAGCCATGCTCAACCGCCTCAGCACAGGTCCTGCAGCTTCCGGCAAAGCGGGCCTTTCCAGCCGCGCTGCCTGAACAGGCGACAAAGGCAATCTCCGGAACATCACATCCAGATGAATTTTGCAATTCTTTGCTCATATACACTCCTTTCCCTGAGAAAAATAGTTTTCTCAAAAATATGCGCTTTCACCATGATACAATATTTTTAAGAAGAAGAAAAGAACTTTTTGTCAATTTTTAACATTTTTTAAAGTTGATTTAGGCTAACCGTTGTGCATTTTGACAATAAAATAACGACATGACAAATAATAAACAATTGCATACATATACAATCGACGCACAGATCCAACCGGCACAAAAAAACCGGCTCGGTGTGTACCGTGCCGGTTTTTAATGAAACTCTCACCTATGTCATTCTGAGTCTACTGCGCGTTCTGCTGAGCCGCCTCTTTCCTTTCCTTGATGCCTCTTCTGTAAGTACTGATGAAATCCTGATATACGGTCTCTATCCTATAGAACAGAAGATGCTTATACTTGGCCAGAAGTTCGGTCTTTATTACCTCCCTGATCTTGTCCACATTGGTATAACCCTTTATATCATCCAATACCGCTTTTATCTCCTCATCGGACGCTCCTCTTTCCGTGAGCCCCGTCATGCGGCAGAATATCTCCAGCTCATCCATGTTGTCATCCGCATCCTTGAGCAGATTATACATATAAGCTGAGGAGTGCATGATATTCTTCTGGGCCAGCTCCATGTCCCCGAAGAAACTCCTTCCGGAGAAAAGCTCCACCAGGAATTTTTTCTGGCGCTCCCAGTTTTCGATGATGAGCTTATTAAGCTTATCCCAGTGAGTAGCCACGATATGAACCTTAGTCTCAATTTAAGAGACGTTTTTCAAAAGCTCTCTTTTTAGTAATCCAGAGGGATCTGAAATTATCTCAAAACGTCCAAACTCAACATCTGCATATTTCTGCATGCAATTCGCAGGTCTTTTTGCATTATATAAATAGGATTCCCCACTTTCATCAATTACTCCATAATTTCCATACTCAGCCCATTCAACATCATATTCCTTACCATTAACCATACCATCAAAACCTATATCGGTTCCTATATATTTTACTCTTCCAATAATTTTCGTCATTACTTTTTCCTCCTTTTAGACGGCATAATCCGTTTAATCTTCTCCTCATATACTTCATTACCAACAGTGTTGAACAATACACCATTTTTAGCGGGTCGTTCAAGTTGGTGAAATCATTTTTGCAATTGTATCGACCACGCAGATCAATAAGCAGGCAAAGAAATAACAGAATCCCCATGGTATAAATGAGCTTCAGCCCAAGTAGGACTGATGCTCATATTTTTTATTGTCTTTCCCATTGCCATAATCCCTTTTCTTTAGCTTTGATCGGATAAATGATCATGCTTACAATACACACGATCGGCAACAGATAAACCGCCCATCCGACCGTCTGCGGTTTGACAATCTCATAGCTCTTTCTATAGCCACGGGATCCGGCAACGCTCAGATCTGCTTTTCTCCCGATTGAATCTTTGAATGTAGTCTTTAATTCGTATGTGTTTCCCTGTGCATCCTGAAATATGCTAAACTGTTCCTGGAATTTGACATGGTTTTCCGTACGGATATCAATGATCTCACAGGCAACGTCTTTCGTCTGACCGGCCAGTTTTTTCTGGATCAATCCGCCTGTCTGCTCACCAAGACAGATCAGAGTCGAAAAAAGCAGAAGCGCTGCCAACGTGATCATCACTTCTTTCGAAGAAGCTACTCTTACATTTTCTTGATTTGCTTTCATAAATAAATTCCCCCTCAGTTGAACAATACACCATTTTTAGCGGGTCGTTCAAGTGAAAAATCGTGAAGAAGAAAATATGAGACTTCTTTATAACACATTTGGCGGGAATATTGAAGCGCTTCCAGAGATAATTCAACCTGGAAAAAGAATCCAGATTATAAGTGGAATGGTTTATTATGGGAAGAACAAGAACCAGATAAATACACATACAATGCAGTTGATAAGAATGTTCAAGAAGCAATACACCAAATACGAGGAAATCCTGGTGGAATTGTTCTTGATGTAGGAAATTCTACAATGGAGGTATCTGAGATAAAACAGATTTCGTTTAACAGATTAAGACGATCTTCAACTTTTGATTGTGATTTTATTTTAATCAAAGAAGGAAAAATAGTTGATATATTCAGATATAAGAAATGAGCCTTATAGTGTCGGCCCTCACCAAAAAGGGGTGTGGGTGCACCGGCTCATCTCTTAGTTATTATATATTATATATTTGGAATAATATCAAGTCATTTTAGAGCGGGATAATTATAGAGATGTATAAAAAGCACTTACAAACATAGGTGCTTTTTTAATACACAAAAGGAGGGAATGTTATGGCGAAGACGAGAGTCGGCCGCCAGACACCCACCGGGTATGTTGTGTTGAACAATACACCATTTTTAGCGGGTCGTTCAAGTTCCCGGAGATGAAGTAAAGATAACCCTTGCTCCCAAGGGCTTTGGTTCGGAAAACATGAGCCGTGTGTTCATGTTAAAGCCTGCAGATGGGATCGAGGGTGTAAAAAGCGCAGTGCTTCAGGCAATTAAGGATGCAGGTCCAAATGCCTGTCCTCCTATGGTGATCGGAGTGGGGATTGGAGGCACTTTTGAAAAATGTGCACTTATGGCAAAGCAGGCTCTCACCAGACCTGCGGGATCTCATTCGGATATTCCTTATGTAAAGGATATGGAGATCGAGCTTTTGGAGAGGATAAGAAAACCCGGTAAGCAGAGAGAATCTGTTTACCGGGAATTTTTTATCTATTGATTCACTATATATAGTGTGAAGTTATCCACAATCCATCAACATATTGTTGGTAATTCCAGTCGCAACAGCAACAACTTTGTTTGATCATACGAATAGTAATTCTTATTTCTCCTTGATCTTGCGGCGGAACTGTGTTGGAGTCATTCCGGTCTTTTTTCGAAAGCAGCTGCTCATGTTGCCTGCGTATATAAAGCCGTTGTCAATGGCTATATCCATTATGGATCTGTCCGTGCTGATAAGATCTGACTTTACGTGCTTGAGCCGGATGCTCTGAAGATAATCTGTAAATGACAGACCGAGCTGTGACTGGAACAGTCTTGAAAAATAAGAGACCGAATATCCTCCGGCAAAAGCGGCGTCTTCAATATGGATCTGCTTCATGTAGTTTTTTTCTATATAATAAATGGCATCCATTATGGGCTGGCTAAGGACGGTCTGGTGGTTGTTAACTCCCTTTACGTGAGAGCTCTCTGAATTGATCTCGAGGATCAGTCCGTACAGAAGGCTTTGAAGTCTGAAATTCAGATATGTTTCGTTTGTATCTCCCGCGTCATATATCCGCCACATATTCCATGCAGTTGAAAATACTCTTTCCCTGGCCTTTTCATCTTCAAAGGATTTCGGTGGACTTTCAAAAAAGCGGTCGATAATATTGTTTCCGAGTCTACGGTTAAATTCGTCCAGGATATCCGGAGAGAATTTTATCAGGATGTTTTCATAATACTCATCGGATGCCGGCATGGTTTTGTGATACAAAAACGGAGGCATGGCGTTTACGTCTCCTGAATGGAGTTCATAGGTCATAGTCGGAGTGATCACTCTTCTGTCACCTCTGATAATAAGGCACAGCGTATAATGATCCGGCGCCGCTTCAAGTGAAGGCATTTCAAATTCAGGCTCCAGAAGTCTGTAGTTTATATGTATTTTTTTTCCTTCAGGTAAGGGAAGCGCCATATTATCCTCCGATCCTCATGTAATTATTATACAGGGCAGATATGATCATAACAAGCCGTAATTCTGTCATATTTCAAGTAATAACAGCATGAAATAATAATTTTTTACCAAATACGGCAATCAATACAAAAGATAAACATTATTTTATGATGTATCATAAGGCTATAGAACAGACAGGGGATTGGAAACATGCATTGTTCAATCCGGATTATGAGGTTATCATCATGAGCAGGGTAAGAAAAAGAGCAAAAAGCATAGATATGACAAGAGGTTCCATAATGGGAAAGGTTCTGCTGTTTGCCGTTCCTATCATCATCGGAAACATTCTTCAGTATTTATATACTACCGTAGATACGCTGGTGATCGGCGCCTACTGCGGACATACCTCCCTCGCCGCGGTGGGCACCAGCTCCCAGCCCGTGGAAGTGCTTTTATGCATTTTCCTTGGAATCGGGACCGGGATTTCCATTCTCATTTCACAGTGTGTAGGAGCCGGTGACAATGAAAAGATACGTAGGATCAGCGACACCACCATATCCTTTGTCTATCTGTGCGGCATACCCATTGCTGTCCTGGGATGGTTTTACACTCCCCATATGCTGCGGTTCATGAATGTTCCCGCAGACACCTTTGAAGCAGCGCTTATATATACACGTATAGTTTTACTTGGTGCTTTGGGAAATATCGGATATAATGTTAATGCCGGGATCTTAAGGGGTCTTGGTGACAGCTTTGCATCTCTGTTATTTCTTCTGGTTTCATGTGTTGTCAATATAATCCTTGATGTAGTACTGGTAGCAGGCTTCGGAATGGACGTAAGCGGAGTTGCTGTCGCTACCTCCCTTGCAATGCTTCTTTCATGGCTTGCCAGCATCCTGTATATAAAGAAGAGATTTCCGCGAATAGGATTCACTTTTCTGCCCGGACATCTGTATTTGCCCGAGTTTAAGGAAATGATGGCGATCGGTCTTCCGATAGGACTTAATAATTCATTGTATTCCTTTGGACACGTGGCTATTCAGTCCATGGTCAATATGCAGGGCTCGGTATTCATGGCGGGTAATTCCGTAGCCGGAAGGATCACCGGACTTTCAAACATAGCAATTGCCGGTCTTTCTTCAGCAGCCACTGCTTTTTCCGGCCAGAATTTCGGAGCCAGAAACTACATGAGGCTTAAGCAGGGACATATAATAATCCCCGTATTTTCGGGATTGATCACTCTTGGCTTTGGCCTTTTATTCATCTTTGTGAGGATGCCGATACTCAGGATCTTTTCAAAGGATGAAGAGGTGCTCATGTATGCCGGCAGATATGTTGTGGTCATGCTGCTTTCCCAGTGGTTTTACGCCATCTTCAACGGCATCATCTGTATAGTGAACGGCACGGGAAAGGTAAGATATACCACGGTCATCAATATCCTAATGCTCTGGGCAGTCCGGATCCCGAGCGCATGGCTCATAACCCGGTATTTTGACGGCACCTTTATAATGCTTTGCTTCCCGATCTCATTCAGCTTTGGCATGCTGTGTATGATAGCCTACTATATCTTATCTCCGTCCTGGAAAGCCATCATGGAAAAGGCAAAGATCCAGGAAAGAGAAAACAGCCGGTATACACAGGCAGATTCAGAAAAGCAGAACCGGATACCGTTCGAACCTGCGTTGCAGACAAAAAAGCTGAAATTTCAAATATAGGACAGGCAAGTTGCGGGATCGGTAACATTCGTCATGAGGTGGCAGGCACGACGTGCATGACGGAATCCTGATGACTTCAGGATGGAATAAGTTAGATATAAACCTATGGAGGAGACAAGATATAAAATGAGCGAAAAGCTGCGTGAAAAGACAGTCCGGCTTTGTCTGCTATTTCTGGGACTTGTGGTCGCACATCTTGGCGTCACCTTATTCATACTTGCGGATCTGGGAGCAGATCCCTTTAACGTACTTATACAGGGTCTTCGCCTGCTCATAATTAAAACAGGTCTGATCACACCGACACACGGGACGGTGCATATGTGCGTGTGTTTTTTGATAATACTGATACTTCTTGTTTCAGGCAGAAGCTATGTAAAGGCGGGGACTGTAGTCTGTATGTTCTGCGGGGGACCGATTATCGATCTGTTCACCTTGTTGCTGGAGCCTCTCAGTATCAGTGAGTCGGATCTTGCAGTCAAGATCCCAGTTCTTATCCTGGGATGTGTGATCCTTGCTTTCGGGATGTCCATCGTCATACGCTCGGAAGCCGGTACGGGACCCAATGACCTTGTCGCTGTTGTCATAAGCGAAAAAAGCGGCAAACCATTTGGCATCGTGAGGATCATCACTGATGTGTTATTTGTACTCATCGGTTTTTTTCCCGGAGGCAGATTTGGAGTCGGAACCATAATCTGCGCATTCCTGGTCGGACCGGTAGCGCAGTTTTGCATGCCTTTTTCAGCTGCGCTTGTTAAAGGCACGCTGAAGAAAATGAAGTGTTAATAATGAAATGAAGAAGACTGAACAAAGATATATGTAATTATCGTTAATCCGGGTCGTACAGATCGTTTCCTTTGCTGTCAAATACAACTATCACGGGAAAATCTTCAACCTCAAGCCTTCTTATGGCTTCGGTTCCGAGATCATCATAGGCGATCACTTTAGAGCTCTTAATGCATTTTGATAAAAGAGCGCCGGCTCCGCCGACTGCGGCGATATATACTGCGCCATTCCTGATGATGGCATCTTTGACCTGCTTTGTACGTCTCCCCTTTCCGATCATGGCGTTAAGACCCAGATCGAGAAGCCTGGGAGCGTATTTATCCATTCGTCCGGCTGTAGTCGGTCCCGCAGAACCTATAGGCCTGCCCTCTCTTGCAGGGGAAGGGCCCATATAATATATGGTGGCTCCGTCAATATCGAGAGGAAGCGCTTCTTCCTTATCCAGAGTTTCCATCATCCTTTTGTGGGCGGCGTCTCTGGCTGTGTACATTGTGCCGGTCATATATATATATAGTCGCCTGGTTGAACAATACACCATTTTTAGCGGGTCGTTCAAGAAATCTGCCTTATTCCACTTGCTGGAGGAATAAAAATTACCGGTGCCTTCATATGCGGACATCTGCAGATATACTGAGTTTTCATCGGTATCCAGACATTCAGGTAAGCCGGGATAATTATAATATTCGGATATTTCCCCGAAATGACCGTAAGGGATCTCATTACCGGTTTCAAGCTCATATCCTGCGAAACTCCCATAGGTTTCATCACCTTCACAGGTTATACAAAAAAGTGATCATCCGAAATACCGGCAAAATCATGAAGTGTCAATGTATTATCTACTTCATGAGAGCTGCCTTCATCATCACAGATGAAAAAGTGAAGATTATTATCATCTTCATAGCCACCTGTGACAAAATATTTTCCTGAAGGCTGTGTGGCATATATCCGACTGCCCGGGAGTTCTTTTTTATCTGATCCGTCTAAAGATAATGAATACACATGACCGTCTCCGTCTGCCTCCATTCCGGCCAGGATAAAACGCCCTCCTGATATGACTATGGGCCCTATAGATGTGTCCTCAAAAAGAGCCTGTGTTTCATGTGTTTCGAGATCATATGAAGTTACGGTGCTGCTTACAGCCTCACCTATATGATCATATTCGCCCCAAAGCGCGGCCTTATTCATGGCATCTTTTCCTGGCGCCCTGAAATAGATTTTTCCGCCATACTTGACGAAATGTCCGCCGTTACCATAGATGGTATCATCCTTATCGGCCACCGACATATCAGGATCAGCATCTTTATTGTTATTTAAATCATCATCTTTTTCAGAATCCGTCAAAGGAATATCTTCAGTTTTATCGATTTCATCTTTATGCTGTAATGATACATCATACACTGCATTATTGTGTGAATCCCCTGCATTTTGGGATTTAGGATCCATGATGGCTTTAAGCTTTCCGCAGCCCGTGAATATAAAACCACATAATATACAGATCAATATGACGGACAAATCAGTTTTTTTCATCGCTTTATTTCCGGATACATGAAATCTATTTTTAAATTTTTAAACAATGAAAAACTCATCTGGTTTCAAATACCTCTTCCGTAAACTTATATTTTTCATCCAGTTTCGGAATCTTAACAGGCGCTTTGCCGCTCACATCACCGTCTCCGAAGCAGGCCATAAGGGCTGCGGCCAGATTGGGGGCAAAGGCGCTGCCGGCTCCCGACTCGGGAACTGCCTTATCTATCGTTGAAAAATTATAGGAAAGAAGAATCGCATCAGCATCGCCAAACCTTGCCGCATCATAAGGAAGCTGACAGGTTACAACAATTGCCTGCTTTTCTTTCTCATGCAGAGAGGCTATGATCTTATCAAATACGCCTGATGAATAACCGTCGTCTGTAGCAGGATCAAGGCAGGCTGCATTATAGGTCTTATATACCAGTATGCAGTGATCAGCCTCAAGAGCCGCATTCATACATTCAGTTTCATTTTCTTTATCATTTTTCATTATCGCTATATGTGATTCATTAGAAATGATTCCCTGTTCCATGAGTTCTTGTCTGACATACTCTCCCGTTCCGACCTGGGCTTCGCAGTTTGCAGCAAAAAGCATCAGTGTGGTTTCGTCATCAGCCAAATTTATGGGAAATGCCTCATTATCATTTTTGACAAGACTAAGTGCCTTCTTTGTAATCTCCCATGCCACCTCACGGTTTTCGCTGCTTCCCACGCCGGATACAGCCTCATTTATCTGTTCGTCCGTCAGAGCGAAATCCGACTGCTCAAGAATGCCGTATTTTTCCTTTAATCTAAGGATACGTCTTACGGAATCATCTATAGTTTCTTCATCCACATCTCCGTCCTCGGCGAGTTTCACGGCTGTTTCCACCATTTCATTAACATGTCTGAAACCTGCTGTATCAAATATGGCGGGAAGTATGATGAAATCCACGCCTGCGTTCATGGTCATCCTGAGGACATCCTCATCCGCAAAATTCTCCGTGATGGCTTTCATATCCAAGGCATCCGAAACCACCACACCTTCAAATCCCATATCATCTTTGAGTATGTCCGTAAGGATCTTATGGCTCATGGTTGCGGGTATATATACCTCCTCACCTGATGAGGTAGAAATATATTTCTCAGTCTCTATCTGAGGATACTGGATATGCGCAGTCATGACCATGTCTGCGCCGGCATCGATGGCCTTCTTAAAGGGGATCAGCTCAAATTCCTTTAATTCATCATAACTTGAGTCAATGCGGGGAAATCCGGTATGGGAATCGGTATCCGTGTTTCCATGTCCCGGAAAATGCTTTAAGGTGGCGATAGTTCCTGCATCATGCAGTCCTTCAATGTATGAAATGGCATAATCCGAAACCGTTTCAGGTGAATCGGAGAAAGAACGGATACCTATGACAGGGTTACTGGGATTATTATTAACGTCAACCACGGGAGCAAAGTCCGTATTGATTCCCAGAAGCTGTAACTCTTTTCCGTATATTTCCGCCATTGCTTTGGCGTTGCCTGCATCGCCGGTTGCCCCCAGGGCCATATTGCCGGGGCCTGTCGTGCCAAAGCTGACACGGGCCACTTTACCGCCCTCCTGATCCACGCAGATGAATAAGGAAAGGCCTCCCCCGTCCTGATTGGTGGCCTGTATGTCTGAGACAAGGCCTGCAGTCTGGGCGGCATCCTTAAAGTTTTCACCAAAAAGAAGAACACCGCCGTATTTATGTCCTTTGAGGTCATCACGGATCTCATCATTTAATTCAGTTACATTGATACCCGGAATATCCTCAGCCAAATCATTATCTGACACCGCATCTGATTCTTCATCCTTTTCAGGAACCTCTTTCCAAACTCGATAGGATACAACCATCATCTGTTCCACCTTATCACGAAGAGTCATATCATCAATAATTTTGTCGATATCCGTTTCAGATGTTGAATCCCCTGTCTGTTCAGAACCCTTCGCAGCCTCTTTTGTGTCTTTGTCGTCGTCATTTTTTTGAGTTATCTCTTCAGTGTCTAGCACTTTATCCGTCGGTATTCCGGCCGTATTCTGCTGTGCACAGGCAACTGCCGAAAACATAAAAACAGTGGTCAACAATATTGATAAAACTCTCTTTTTCATTATAAATTCGCTCCTTAAATAAATCATGTTGAACAATACACCATTTTTAGCGGGTCGTTCAAGGTATATGCCGCATTCAGCCTCGACCTGAGCTCATCCGGCCAGGGATCTTTGAGATTCTGTTCCAAAAGTCCCGCCAGTTTTTCAGTTGAACAATACACCATTTTTAGCAGGTCGTTCAAGAAAAGCACCTACGTTTGTAAGTGCCTTCTTTTTATAATTCAGTATCTTTTTCCTCTTCGTTAGACAATGTAATTAAAAGAATCATCAGTTGATCGCCTGTCACTTCATCGCCACGTTTTTTCGCAATATCGATATAATCAATCAGTTTTTGGCGATATTTATCAGTTTCGACATATAAAGGAATCGCGCTTAGTTCTTCATCAGTTCTGCAGATCGGTATAATTCTTTTATTAAGTTCCTTCAGTATTCTTTCACTCGGCATACTATTTCAATCGCTTCCTTTTGATAACCCTATAATTATCAAATCCATAATTTACAACAGTGTATTTATGGTTTCTTACTTCCTTCGTAACTATACCCATTTTAGTTGAACAATACACCATTTTTAGCAGGTCGTTCAAGAAGAATTATTTAAAGCGTTTCCACCGTTCTTCAGACCATTTACGTTTGTGTTCGGTTAACCATTTGATATATTGATCCTTTTGTTTTCGTTTGAATAAATTGAAATGATGAGTCCATTTTAATTTTTCACGAACGGGTTTCTTGTGAAGTGAAAAATAATTTGATTTCATTTTGCTTCGGGTAATAGATATGATGGTATATAAAAAGATTATAATAAGTGAAATTAAAAGTCTTTTGTTTTGTAAAAAAGGCATGATAAATTCCATGATAAAATCCCTTTCTGCTGTTTTCTTGGCCTTAATTATACTTGTTTCATCTGTATTTGGTCAATATTTTACAAGTACAACATTTGCGGCAGAAATAGGGATTTTAGAGGGAATTGGTTTACTTGCTGAACTTGCTATTGGTGGCGGTATTGTTGAACAATACACCATTTTTAGCAGGTCGTTCAAGTTCAAGTTCCTGCTTGCAATGCCCCTCTGCCTGGATCCCCACGGCTTCAAGCGCCACCTTCGCACGCTTCTCAAGCTCGGCCAGGACAGCGTCGGAGTTATCGGTTATACGAACGGATACAACAGCCATTAGTTTATCAACACAAATAAATCATTAAGCTTAGAGGTTTCAGGAATCAAAAAGTCAGCATTTGCAAAAACAGCCCCTACATCATAATCATCAAAAATCACCATTTCGCCTTCATCGGTTGCGTAAACTTGGATAGTTGATCCATCTACATCAACGAGCATTTCATTCTTTTTGGCAGTTGGATACTCCTTCTCAAATTCCATACAAGCCATCCTAAAGGCATCCGGAGAATTATAGGTTTTTATGTTATACTTGTATTTCATTTCACGCCATACCTTTTATCGTATTCTTCATTTGTCTTTGATGCGGTTTTTATTATATCCTCATACGCCTCTTCACGAGTTAATCCCTTACGCTCCATTTTGTTGAACAACACACCATTTTTAGCGGGTCGTTCAAGCGCAGTGATCTATACTTTACGCTGTCTGGCCACTTCCGCAGTACTCATCACACTTTTTTTTTTCACGTCCAAAGAAAACGCCGGGCTCCATCAAAACTCCTCTCCTACTTCTCTTTCTTTTTCTTCGGAGCCGGCAGTTCTTCGAACATCGCTTCCATCAATTCTTTAAGGAACTCCTTATTCTCGACATCGTCTACCAAAAGCATCTCCTTGGCGCCTTCATAGGGTAATTCCAGGTCCGCATCCGGCATCATATCTCTGGCTGATTTTACATTCTTCACAAGAAACCGGTCATCATAGATCCCGCCGATCACTTTCCGGCGATAATAGATAATATACTCTCCCATCATCGCCCTGTAAGTTATCTCATCCGCCCCGGATAACTGATCCAATACATAATCCAGATATTCTTTACTCGATGCCATTCCTAACCTCCTTAACCCCGTCATCAGCAGCACCATGAAACTCATTACTTATTTCAAATTGCTCGTGCAAAATCAATGTAAATTATATGTTTTTTTATGGAAAAATGCAATGAAAGAGCGACCTTTCGGAAGGATATGAACAAATCAAATGCTGATCGCCGGAGAAAACAAAAAGGGTTATTTCATTACCGGTATATTAACAAATCCGGCCTGCTGTGTTACCATATAACCGGCAAAGGAGAACAAAGACATGGACAACGCCGGACACGGAATATTCAGCATATGGAAGCTGATCGGACTTTTTATCGCGATAGGGGCATTCGGATACAAAATCTATTATACCATTGTGTATTTCAATTCAATAAGCGACTGGTGGGGCGGGCTGATCATATTGTTTTTTGCCATGTACCTGACCAACATCGCCACTGTCCTGACTTCATTTACCAGAAGTCAGCTCACCTTAATTCTGGCTCTGACGGTCATAACCATTTCCATGACCCTGATCTGCCTTGACGGTCTGGTCTTTCTCGGCTTTGCCGCCAGCCTGGACAATACCCCCATGATCAAAAGAGGGATCTTCCCGCTCGCCCACATACTAAATTCTCTGGCCGGTGTCTTTGACCTCATCGGATTTTTTAGTATCAGGAGGCGGAGCGTACACGAACATTGATCGGAAATTTTTCACACCTAATCATCTCCGACCAAATGCACAGTCCTATAATCATGTCCCACGGCCGGCAGAAACTTCTTTATCACATCATCCACGCGTATCTTAAGACTGGATGTATTCACACAGGGATGACATCCGAGATACTCATCCTTCAATACATCCTCATCGATCAGCAGCTGAACTGCACGATCCTCATCATTCATCAGCCCCATGATGCTCACGGCTCCCGGCTCGATATCCAGATACTTCAGCATATCCTCAGGCTGGGCAAAAGAAAGCCTTGCAGAATTTATCTGCGCAGACAGTTCCTTTGTTTTAAACTTCTTATCTCCCGGCATCATCAAAAGATAAAATGCCGTTTTCTGACGATTGCAAAGAAAAAGATTCTTGCATATCACAACACCCAGGATCTCATCTACAGCATTACAGGCCTCCATGGTATCTGTCCGTTCGTGATCTGTTCTTTTATAATCAATACCGAGAGAATCCAGAAGGTCGTAGGTACGCGTCTCACGAGGCAGGCGCCCCTCCACATTCTCCGGTCTTCCATCTAACAGCTCCATTGTTATCTACTCCTCAAATATCTCAACTCTGAGTTGAGCAGCTTATAAATAATGATCTTTTTCACTTCAACGTGACAGTGATGGTACCCTCATAGTTTTTCCGTCCCTCCAAGGTCACAGTGCGTTTTTCAGAGTCTGATACCGTCACCTTGTAGTCCTTCTTCTTAAGAGTTACTGTTTTTTCATTAAGCTTCACTGTAACAGAGTTTATCTTCAGCTTCCCCTTCGCGTCGAAGGACGCATCTATGGATTCAAAACATTTGGCAAGGTCAGCCTTCGCCACCTGTATCTTCGCGGGATTCTGCTTCAGAAATTTATTCAGAGCCTTCACTGCGTTTGCCAGGGCCTTAATGTCATCCTTGCTCATTCCCAGCTGCTTTGCCTGTTTTTTATCGAATTTGATCTTTGATGTAAAGGCTGTCTCGCCTGCTCCGCCCTTACCCTTTGCCTTGTAGGACACAGTGAATAGTCCGCTTAGATCCCCGGCTGAAGCCACGTTTCCTGCCGAATTCTCAATAGCGGTCTTTGCGAGGCCTTCAAGGCCGGAAACATCAGTCTTGAGCCCCGCAGACTCGGGAGTCAGGGCCTCGCCCGAATATACGGTATCAGCGGTATATTCCTGTTCCACTCTGACCTGCACAGGCGTTCCGCCGATGGAAACGCTCACAGGCTGCGTGGGTTCGCTTACCACCTTCACACTGCCCGATGTACTGTCTTTCTCGTCACCGTCTCCCGACGTGCCGGAAGGAACCACACTTGAGCTGCTGCTGTCCTTCCTATCTGCAACAATTGATGAGCTGCTGTCCTTATCCTTTTCTGTAGATGACGAGCTGCCATCCTTTGCCGACGAGGACGAACTGCTGTCTCTTGTCGACGAGGACGAACTGCTGGTCCTTGTCGATGAGGACGAACTGCTGTCTCTTGTCGACGAGGACGAACTGCTGGTCCTTGACGACGAAGACGAACTGCTGTCTCTTGTCGACGAGGACGAACTGCTGTCTCTTGTCGACGAGGACGAACTGCTGGTCCTTGTCGATGAGGACGAACTGCTGGTCCTTGACGACGAGGACGAACTGCTGGTCCTTGACGACGAGGATGAACTGCCCGGCTTATCTTCCGAATCCGGTTCTTTAAATGTTACTCTTATCTTTCCACAATTAATATCCTTGTAATATACCTCCACTTCCTGAAGTCCTGTCACTGTCGGGTCACATTCTCCGAATGTCAGCTTTTCACTCGTCACCGTAACGGACGTGCCGTTATTATAAATGATATTGGCTGAAACCCCGGAAAAATCCGGAGTTTTGTTGATTTCAAAGGTCATATCCTCCCCACCGGTCAGGATAGCTGACGGTGCGGCGTGAATCTCTGCAGCGGCATTTGCATAGGACGCGGCCATCATCAGCGGCCCTACGCCCTTTGCCTCGTTCACCTTATAACTTTTGCCAAGGTACCCTTCCGGAGTAGTCTCAACTCCCGAAGAAATATAGACATTGTGAAGTCCTTCGGAATCCAGATAATTCTTAACTATACCATTAAACGCCATGAGGCCGGCTTCCCCGTAAGTATCGTCCAGATATCCTTCCGCATAGGTTTTCATCATAGCATAAGCCATGAGAGCAGTGCCGGAGGTTTCAAGCTCATTGTTGCAACCGCTTCCTGCGAGCTCCGGCCCGTGGTCGATCACGTTATACCACATGCCCGTCGCCTCGTCACGGTATTCCAGCATACCATCAAAAAGCTTTTTTTCTGTTAATATAAGGGCATCCTTTTCTTCCTCATACCCATCTTTAGGAAGCATACTGATAACATCGGCAAGAGCAGCCGCGTACCAGCCGACAGCCCTTAACCAGTATTGTCCGTTCAGGCCATCAGGCCCCCAGCCATGACAATACAGATGCTTTTGGGGTATATAAAGATTCTCGCCAATCCATAACATACGTTCCGTCACAGCACTGTAGATGTCATCGGATTCCGGTACTTCACATGTGTAAGTCTGAAAATCCTGGACAATTAATATGCCATCATCAAGAGCATTTGCAACTTCCATAAAAAAGGGCTGGGCCATATAGAGACCATCAAGGGCGATCAGATAGGTCTCCCAGTTTTTGTTGTCTATCTTGTGTTTAAAATTACCGTTGGTCCCCTCTGCAACCTCATATGACTGCATAATACTGTAAATATAATTAATTGTCTTTTTATATTTATCGGCACACTTATTATAATCCTTCTCCCGGATCAGATCAAAAAGAGCACGTGCAGGCGGGATAGAGTCCAGTTCCTTCTCCCTGTAATAGTTTTCGCTTGCATCGGTGCTGTCAACTTTCCCCGAGCTGGTTATATTTTCATTATAATAATCGTTTACACAGGGAAGATAGGCCTCCTTGTCGATCGTAAGAAAAGCATCCATCATGATACCGTTATAATAGGTCCAGCTCCTCTTTTTTCCCTCGGTATCCCAGATGAATCCGCCGGCTCTTCTGCCAAAGTTCGAATTTCGTTGATAAAGTGAATCCGCCAGTTCATATACGCTGTTTACGCTATCCTTCGTATCAGAGACAGATATTCCGGTAAGGCTTTGCTGCGGATCCGGGCCGTCTGCCAGGGTAGATTGCGGGATCAAAGCCGCCATAAACGTCAAAGATATAAAAACAGAAACAAGTTTCTTGAACGAATGTCTTACCTTCATGTTATTCTCCTTAGCCATATCAGTCTTCATTACCTATATAAGATCTTCGGTTTACCATTATAAGATCATTCAAGTTGAATGATACACCATTTTTAGAGGATCATTCAAGAGAATCTTAACAGTTCTCCATTTTATCTCTTCCGAATAGTGAGCGGACATATTTAACGAAGATGTCCGAATGCCTGGACTCAGAACGTCTTGCCTCAACGGCTGATATTGCACGCAGTATGGGTATGACTCAGAATAAACTGAGCAGACCCAGGGCATATCTCATAGACCAGGGGATCATTGCGAGCCCGGAACGAGGCAAGGTGATGTTTTGTATTCCTTACCTTGCGGATTACGTTAAAAAAGAAGAAAGTGTGATGAGTACTGTGGAAGTGGCCAGACAGCGTAGTGTTTAGATTGCTGATTTCCCAAGAAAAAATCACCCAGACCCTTAACCATACGTAATTCACGTGTTATAATAGAATGGACGGACATTCGATAAAACTATAAAATTCAACCGTATATTATAAATAAAAGTTGTCAGGTAGGAAAAAATATAAATGAAACCGGAATACTTTGGATTCTATACAGAAGCCAACCTGGTATGCATAGCCATTTTCATCATGCTGATCTTTCAGAATACAGGCTACCGGACCAAAACCGAGCAGGAAAACTGGTTTATCAGGACAGGCATCGTACATATCATTTACTTTCTTTCGGATATAGGCTGGGCTGCGGTGTTAAGCGATGTACTTCCCCATATTCGTTTTTTTGTTGTCTTTTTTAACTTTACAAACTATGTATTCCTGCATCTTATAGGGTATAGCTGGTTCATGTACATGGCTGCCTCGGAAGGGATGCTCCTTAATAAGAAACGGAAATTTGCCAAAACAGTCCTGATACCCACCATGGTATCTGTCCTTGTGATAATAGCAGCTTATGTCATCAACCCTTTACTCTGGATAGACAAAGATGGCAATCTCGGTGATCTCTACTATCCGTTTATGGTGACTGTTCCGTCGTTATATGTGTTATCTTCCTCCGTTATTTCCCTGAAAAACGCAAAAAAAACCACTGTGATAGAAGAAAAAAGACTGTACCGGCTTATCGCTCTCTATCCGCTTGCCATAGTATCTTTTGGCCTGCTGCAGACCTTTTTGCTCAATGCACCGCTTTTCTGTTTCGGAGTTACGTTGATGATGCTGTATTTCTACATCAAATCCCTACAGATGCTTATATCGGTTGACTCCCTGACAAAACTGAACAATCGGAGGCAGATTGACCGGTACATGGATAACATCAGTTACAGCGAAGACGAGTCGTGCTGTGTATGTATGATCGACATAGACAGCTTTAAAATGATCAACGACAACTACGGACATGCCGAGGGGGATCGTGCGCTTACGCTGATAGCGGATTCTCTGAGAAAGACTGCCGATGCGGCAACATTTCCGATATTTCTGGGACGTTATGGCGGGGATGAGTTCATTATGATCATAAGGTCCGTGGATAATGAGGCAGTGACAGGACTGATCTCAAGTTTCAGAACAATACTAAAGGAGAAGTCAGCTGATCTAAAATATAAGCTGGAAGCAAGTGTCGGCTATGATTTCCTCAACAGTGATGAAACGATCAAAACCTGTCTGAAACGCGCTGATGAACAATTGTATTTCGACAAAAAATTATGATCAGACATCATTTTCTGCCTTATATACATCGGCAATAGCGGTCTTTCTCATGGGGATACGGCAGTTCTTGTTGGAACCAAACTCGACTATGACATCCTCATCCGTAACATCGATGAGTACCCCATAAAAACCACCTGTGGTCTCCACCACATCACCGACCTCCATTTTAGTAAGCATTTCCTTTTTCTTTTCTTTCTCCCTGACCCGGGGTCTGACAGTAACGAAATAATAGAATGCCGCTACCACCGCGATACCGATTATCCTTATAGACCAAAGGTGACCTCCCGATACCGTCCCGGTGGCGGCTAAAAGAATATTATCCATACATGTCCTCCTTATATTGCTAAATTACATGCTGCCTTCCTTTTCCATGGACATAAGCAAGACTATCCCGATAAATGATACACCAATCCCGACGGGTCGTTCAAGTATAATTCTGCAGATATCCGAAATTAAAGCACTATGTACTGTTGACAAATAGTCCCCCCTAGTATATAATCCCGGATAGTAGGGGGGACTATTCAGCATATTTATTTTCAAGTGAGTGATAATGAGGCATTATATCGTTACGGGAATGACCTGTGCTGCATGCCAGGCCAGAGTGGAAAAGGCAGTCGGAAGGCTGCCGGGAATAAAAGATGTCAGCGTTTCTCTTCTTACAAATACCATGGGTGTGGAGGGCGACGTCAGCGAAGCTGATGTCATAAAAGCGGTGGAGGATGCAGGCTACGGCGCAAGGCCAAAGATCACGGCGGATATAAGAGAGAACGACCGGCCGGATGCTTTTGCAAATCTTGCGGCTGAAGAAGAAGCCCTGAAGGACTATGAGACTCCAAAGCTTATAAAAAGACTTATATGGTCTGTAGGTTTTCTTCTGATCCTCATGTATCTGACTATGGGACACAACATGCTTGGTCTTTATGTCCCGGCTTTCCTGGTACATAATCACCTGGGACTTACCCTTTCACAGATGCTTCTTGCGATCATAGTGATGTATATCAACAGGGCTTTTTTTATCTCGGGCTTCAGGACTCTTTTCCATGGAAGTCCCAACATGGATACACTGGTGGCCCTTGGCTCATCGGTATCCTTTGGGTGGTCTCTGTATGTCTTTTACAAGATGACGGTTATGATCACCGGGGGAACACCTAACACGGATCTCATGGAGATATATCACAGCCAGCTATATTTTGAATCGGCAGCTATGATCCCGGCACTGATCACAGTGGGCAAGACACTGGAATCAGTGTCCAAGGGAAAAACAACGGATGCCCTGAAAAACCTGATGAAGATGGCTCCCAAGACCGCCACGATAGAGCGAGACGGAAAAGAATTTTTAGTGGATATCAAGGAGGTCCGGGCAGGGGATGTGTTCGTCGTAAAACCCGGAGAATCCATACCCGTAGACGGAACCATTGTTGAGGGAGATACGGCTGTTGATGAATCAGCTCTTACCGGAGAATCCATTCCTGTGGATAAATCTGTGGGAGACAGCGTAAGTGCCGCAACTATCAATCATTCCGGTTTTTTTAAGGCAAAAGCCACCCGTGTAGGCGAGGATACTGCTTTTTCCCGGATCATACAGATGGTAAGTGACGCAGCTGCAACCAAAGCACCGATCGCCAGGATAGCGGATAAGGTTTCCGGAGTGTTTGTACCGGCAGTCATAGCTGTTGCAGCTGCAGTATTTGTCATATGGATGATTAAGGATGCGGGGATAGTTTATGCCCTTGAGCGTGCCATAAGCGTGCTTGTGATAAGCTGTCCCTGTGCACTGGGGCTTGCCACACCGGTTGCGATCATAGTCGGTAACGGCATGGGAGCAAAGAACGGGATCCTGTTTAAAACAGGCGAGGCCCTGGAATCAACAGGTAAAGTTCAGATCGTGGCACTTGATAAGACCGGCACTATTACCGAAGGAAAGCCGGAGGTTACGGATATCATCCCTGCAGACGGTGTAACACAGGAAGAGCTTGTATCAACAGCTTATCTTATGGAAGTAAGAAGTGAACATCCCCTTGCCAAAGCAGTTGTCAATTCAGTGGATGATCCGCCCTGTCCCCTGCACCCGGTCACGAACTGGAAGGCACTTCCCGGAAACGGCATATCCGCAGAGCAAAACAGTCAGGTTTTGTATGCGGGCTCCGGGAAATTTATCCGCACTGTCTGCAGTATGGATCCTGTTACAAAGCAGAGGGAAAAGAGCCTTTCAAAGGAGGGCAAGACCCCGCTGTTTTTTGCAAGAGAAGGAAAACTTCTCGGGATCATCGCGGTTGCTGATGTCATTAAGGAAGATTCCGCCCGGGCCGTTAAAGAACTTAAAAATATGGGCATTGAAGTCGTCATGCTTACCGGTGACAACGCCGGGACAGCTCAGGCGATCGGAAAGCAGGCAGGAGTAGACAATGTCATTGCAGGAATACTTCCGGAGGGTAAGGAATCTGTGATCAGAGACCTTCAGAAATACGGAAAGGTGGCAATGGTTGGCGACGGCATCAATGATTCCCCCGCTCTCACCCGTGCAGACATAGGGATCGCAATCGGAGCCGGTACCGATATTGCTGTAGATGCCGCTGACGTTGTACTGATAAATTCAAAGCTTACGGATGTATCGGCAGCTGTAAGACTCAGCCGCAAAACCCTTAAAAACATATATGAGAATCTTTTCTGGGCATTTGCCTACAACATCATTCTCATTCCCATGGCTGCAGGACTGTACCATGGCATCCGCATGAATCCCATGTGGGGAGCCGCAGCCATGTCCCTTTCAAGCTTTACTGTATGCATGAATGCTTTGAGGCTTAATCTGTTCAAGGTGCATGATGCAACCCATGACCATAAGGTAAGACGCCCTGCTTTAGCATGGGACGAAATAAATAATATCAACAATACTGAAACGGAGGAAAGTACAATGACAAAGACACTTAAGGTAGAAGGAATGATGTGTGAACACTGTGAGGCTCGTGTAAAAAAGGCTCTTGAAGCTGTTGCAGGCGTTGAAAGCGCTGTGGCGGACCATAATGCCAATACAGCGGTAGTGACGCTGAGTGCGGATGTGGCGGACGATGTGCTCAAAAAAGCCGTGGAAGATCAGGACTACAAGGTACTGGGGATAGAGTAGGGAGATCACTTATGACCGATAAGAAGACAAGCAGAACAGCGGCACAGAAAAAGGCTCTGACCAATCGTTTAAAACGCCTGGAAGGACAGATACGGGGATTGGAAAAAATGATCGAGGATGACGCATATTGCAACGATATACTTCAGCAATCCATGTCAGCGGGTTCGGCGATAGACGGATTCAATCAGGAATTGCTTGGCTATCATATTAAAGGATGCGTGACAGACGGGATAAAAAACAATAACGGAGAGATCGTCGACGAACTGTTGACAACCCTGCGAAAGCTTATGAAATAAATTGGTTGAACTCATCTCACAATTCTTTTTCATAACACAGATAATCATGTTCATACAAAAAGCATTCACCTGCCAGGTGAAAACCAAAGACAGCATAAGAGCGGATCGCCTTGATATTGTGTTTGCCCACCAGGATATGAATGCCGCGATATCCCCGACGCCTGAGTTCATCCATTCCAAACTGCATCATGAGCCTGGCATATCCCTTATTCTGTTCCCCCGGCAGCACAGCCAGTCTCGACAGCTCACCTTCGGGGGACAGATCATCATTCCAGCAGGAAAGGCTGTTGACCTGCTCATCCTCGTCGATGGAGACGGACGCCTTAATCACTCCGTCTTCCTTTAAAACAAAGAGCGAGTCCCTCGAAAGATCAAAATCGATGGTTTCTTCCGAAGGATATTCTTCACTCCATGGGCAGTATTCTCTTCCAATCTGAGCCCTGTATAAAGACATTATCTCATCTCTGTCTTTTTCACAGGCCATAACTATATTGTCATTCATTATTCCACACGTTCCAGGGAAACCGAATCCATTCCCGCCTCTTTCATAAGATCTCTCATGGCTTTTGCATACATTTCACCATGGAAGCCCTGATACCAGTTGATGTAGAAGAAGCCTCCCACTTCAATGGCCTGCGCCATCATACCCTTTTCCTGCATGGCATGATAAGAAGTCATCCGGATGCGGCTGCCATACTCATCAGTTCTTAAGGTTCCGAGATAGCTTATGGAGCCTCCGATCTTTACCTTTGATCTCTGCTCAAGTACAATATTGTCAAGAGCTCCCGCGGCAAAAGCCTTGGCGAAGCCTTCACAGATCCCACGGTACACACCGCAGAGCATTTTTATGTTCTGTTCCGAAGCAAAACCCTTCAGGAAATCCCTGTAGTTTTTATTCAATATCTCATCGCTGTCATTAAGAGCCTCAGCCTTAAATGTATATGGTGCGTGAACCACCTGATGCAGCAGGGAATTGGCATTGCCCATCACTTTTCTCACACTTACAGGCGACATGATATCGATGGGAAGCGTATTTTCCGGATGCACCTTCTGCATTGCCCTGGCAAGCAGCACAGCCAGTACCGACATGGGGCTGCCTCCTACCGACTTCGCATATGTCATAAACTCATCACCGGGCACACTGATACAATAGCCTCTGCAGTCCTCACGGGTCGAAAATGCCTCATCCCTGTAGGCTTCCTTTATCTCAAAGGATTTATCTTTCCCGAATGATCCCATCATAACACCGGGATCGATCGCATCGGACATAAGATAAGCATCCACATCCTGTCCCGGGACTACGCCGTCCTTTTCGGTAAATACACCCTCCGGTACGGGATATTCCTTCCCGTCAAGTTCACAATAATAGTAGTAGAAGAAGGTCTCCAGAACCGACTTAAAACCGGTACCGTCATAGGGCACGTGATCGACATACACCCAAAGAACCTTGTCAAGATAGCAGAAAGTCACTGAATGGAAGTTACCGGACCTCTCATAGGGTTCTATGACTTCACCTGTCTCCTCTATCACAAAAGGCAATTTATTCTCAAGCAATACAAGCTTTCCGTCACGGGTAGCCTCCGCGTATGTGACATAGGGATAGATCGCTATGGTCTTGTCCCACGCCTTTTTTACCGCTTCAGGATCCACCTTCTCAGCCAGATCAAAACGATATGTCATAAAGAACGCCTTATTTGTAAAATATGCTCCTTTTGCCATCATTCCCGCTGTAACAGGACGTATCTCCTTCCATTTTTCCACGAAGGGATCTCCCTCCATGGCAACCTTTAATTTACGCTCCCTGAGGAACTTACCCTCCCTAAGCGACCGCACCGTATCCCAGCCGTTGCACTGGCCCGAGCACAGGAAGGAGTCACATCTTGACAGGATATACAGCGCATAAAAATAATTGACGGTCGTATCTTCAAGGGCATCATAATATGCCTGACCCTGCTTTGCCTTCTGCTCATACTCATATATGAGCGTGGTACCCCTCTTTTCAAGATCGGAAAGACGCATTCTCTCCTGAGAAATAGCTATGACTTTTCCGGGGAATGCTGCTTTTATCTTTTCAAGATTATCCTCATCCTCTGTGGCAAGGAATATCTTTTCATAACCATCCTCTTTGATCCATTCGCTGATAACGGATATCATCTGGTCCGGCCTTGCATGGACACGATCTACACCAAGATTTGCGGTCAGATAATCCGTTCCTCTGGCAAGAACCCCAAGTGTCTTTTTTCCGCCTAACACCGCATCCGCATATTCCCTCATTTCCTCAGCAAATTTTTTATCCAATATACTCTCGTCAAAGTTGGCGGGATACTGGCAGGCGTACCAGGATGTGGAGAACACGGCGTACAGACCTTCCAAAACAAAAGTGTTATCCTCTGTGGCATCATCAGGTTTGGGATTGATATGAAAATACCGGCATAAAAGCGATTCCGGATATCTCGTACATCCGGGCCGCAGGAAAGCACTGAGTCCCCTGGGAGCACCCGCATTTGAAGCGACCGACATATTGGCAAGGATCGCCCCCACACCCGATATTCTCGACATTACAACTTCAATATACTTAAACGGACCTTTTCTTCCGTTAATGAACGCCTGCCAGAGAAAAACATTCTGAAATGCTGCAACAGAACTTAAATACGACCAGTCACGTTTTGTATAACCCATTTCAAAAGGACTCGGAGTCATCCGAAGAGTCCCCTTTTCCGTCTGTGAAGGCAGGCTCTCTGCTACAATGATCCGGTCAGTGTCTTCAAAAAACCACCTGATCCTTTCATCTGAACAATATATGTTAAGGTCAGTATACTTCAGAGCTACCCCTGCAACTCCAAGGCTGTATTCATCCACACTCTCTATCTCGATCCTGTCAAACTGTTTAAGAAAATCCAGACAGAGATTATCCTTATCATCTTCATCATAATGGAAAAAGGGTGCATAAACCATCCCCCCGTTCGTCATCTTGAGGATAAGGCCGCGGACATTTTCGGGGAAAAGCAGCATATTATCCGTATAGACAAGGTCATAGTCTTCTGTTTTTCCTTCAGGATCCGTCACATGAAAACGGGTTTCACCCTCCCTTACCTTTGCCAGCGCATCACGAAATACATTTCGTCCATGATTCAGAGTTGTCAGTTCTTCCTTGTTTGCTTCCCGGATATTTAACATATGCCTCTCCTTTTCTATAGCTTCAACATGTTGACCCTTGGCCTTATATCATTCCTTATCAAATTTCTTCACCACCATTATCTCCACATTTTTCCCGATAACGGATACCACAACATCATCGGAGAGTTTGGAGATAAGGAGCTTTTCCAGACCGTCTTCTTCTTTTATACCCTGATCCTGTTTAATGGAGAAGGAAACGCCCCCGTTCGTACTGTTTCCTGATATGACAAGCTCCCTTATCCTGCTCACTATACCGAAAAATACCGCATTCTTATTCTGGCTCGCGATCTGCAGAAACTCAGCTTTTTTATGGGGAGAGATCTTCAGCTGTGAACGGACATGAATATTTACCTTCTGATAATTTCCCCTTATCCAGAACCGGCCCGTCACCTCTCCGGCCACTGCCTCTACAAGTGAGATAAGCTCCTCGGAAAGCAGTTCAACGGTTTTCCTTTGTGACGATTTAAGTCCATGAAACCTTGAAAAGCCTGCCACATCTTCCATGATAGCTTTTATGCTTTCCTGTATATCTCCTCCCAGGCTCACAAAATCCGTACTTGTAGATGAAGAGCGAACTGCGGTATATTCCTGATCATCATCATAAAACATCGGGGTATCCTCACGGCTGACAACATTCACAAAGTCATAAGGTATCTCTATTCCATTCTTGGCAAAGCTTCTGATTATCCCCTGATAAGCCTCACTCACGGCCAGATCATTATCTGTCGCAGGCTCCGACCAAATGGTGGTCTCCATCATCATTGCACTGTCTCCTATGGAGACCAGATATGCATCCCCATAGCCGTCCAGATCCTTATTTCTCCAGTTGTTCGGACAGGTGTAGGGACATTCCTTTACAGCCTGTCTGATAAGCTCCGCCGCCTTTCTCAGATCCGCACCGTAAGCCACGGGGATCTGCAGATAGGTAGCCCTGTTGCCATGATCGTAATTGGAATGTGTGATGGTCCGCTTGTTGATCTCACTGTTCGGAACGATGAAGTGCATGCCGTCCCTCGCTCTGAGCACCACATGTCTCATGGTGATATCCTCCACCACGACGGATTTGGGAATATCCGAAAGATAGATCCTGTCTCCCACATCAAAGGGCTTATACAGGCTCAGCATGAGCCCGCCGAGTATATCCCTGATCACATCCTGCCCGGCAATACCCACGATACCGCCTACGACCACGGTAGATCCGAACAATGCATGCCACAGCGTGGCTGTGCCGATATACCCGAATACGAATACGAATATCGCCACTATCACGATAAGGACCTGTACCAGTCTCTCAAAAAACAGAAGATGTATCGCCCTGCTGTTCTGACGCAGCTTTCTGAAAAAATGCCTGACAACTATCATTACAAGTGAAGTCACCAGAACGATCATAATACCGGCGATAAGCATATAGGGAAAGAAACCGTTCTTTCCCCTTATGGATTCCATTATGAATTTTCCAATGTCAGCCATTAATAAAATCCCATCCAAAATCATCATACCCATCCTCTCGATACGCCTTCAGTCTTCAGAACATCCCGAATATCTTTTCATTAAATGAATCATACAGTTTATCATATGTGGTGTAAGAAATGTCCGTATCCTTAAACTGACCGTTCCATGCATCCTTTATCCCCATACACAGGCTGTCGGCGCATTCTTCATCAGTCAAAAGGATAGAGGGGAACACATAATAGATCATGAACAGGTTCATATCCATCTGCATCCGGCCGTTTATCCTTCCTCCGTCCGAATAGGCTTCATGGACCTTCCCTGCAAATTCTTTCCCCACTTCATCAGCCGCCTTTTTTTCATCTTCGGCCGTCTTTACATAACGGATCATCTCATCAATAAAATGACCACGGCTGTTGCGGAATTTCTCCATATTGGCTTCATAGGACTTTTTCTTTAGATTGTTGACCATAGATTTTTGATCGGAGAACATCTCCTGAATATTGTCAAGCATAATTCCCCCTTATAAGTCATAGATCTTTTTCATAATTCACCTGAAACTGTCATAACTCTTAAGAGACCATTTCATCTATGGCTCTTGCCAGCTGATCGGCACAGGAAGTGCCTCTTCCTCCGCAGTCATTGCCTCTCAGGATATCAGCCGCATTTTTTGCATCGGCGCCCTCAAGAAGCAGCCCGATAGCCTTGAGATTTCCGTTGCAGCCGCCCAGGAACCTCAGATTATGCATTTTCCCTTCGTCATCTATTTCAAAATCGATCTTTTTTGAACAGACTCCCTTAGGGGCGTAAGTATAGTTTTTCATAGTATTATTCCTCCTGAAATTAAGATTCTTCGTCACTTCGTTCCTCAGAATGACAACAGATATACTTCGTTCCTCAGAATGACAACAGATATACTTCGTTCCTCAGAATGACAGCGGGTATACTGCCATCTTCATTCTTTCTCTAATACGTCGGCGATCCGCTTACAGGCCTGACCGTCTCCGTACGGATTATGAGCACATACCATTTTATCATATGCAGCCCTGTTTTCCAAAAGTTCTTTAAGTTTTTTGTAGATCGCTTCGCTTCCTGTCCCTGTAAGATACGCACAACCCGCCATGATCCCTTCGGTCCGCTCGGTGACATCCCTCATGACCAGCACAGGTTTTCCGAAGGAGGGACACTCTTCCTGGATCCCGCCGGAGTCGGTCAAACACAGATAACATCCGGCCTCCAGGTTGTGGAAGGTTTTAACATCTACGGCGGGCACAATGCGGATGGTGTCACAGCCGGCGAAAACCTCCCGGGCCAGTTCTCCCACTCTGGGATTTCTGTGGATCGGAAAGACCGCTCTGTGCTCCGGATGCTCCGTAAGGGCTTTTTTGATCCCCTCAAACATGCCTCTCATAACATCTCCCTGACTCTCCCTGCGATGGGCCGTGATCAGGATAAAATCATCCCCGGCCCAGTCAAGCAGAGGATGTGTGAAATCATCCGAGACAGTGTATTTCAGGGCGTCCACCACCGTATTTCCGGTTACGAAGACCCTGTCCGGATCCTTCCCCTCCCGGATGAGATTCTGTCCTGCGTCAAAGGTGGGGGCAAAATCATATTCCGAGATCAGGGATATGGCTCTGCGGTTAAATTCCTCCGGATATGGTCTTTTTATATCATGGGAACGAAGCCCGGCTTCCACGTGTGCCACCGGAATACCCAGATAAAAACACGCCAAAGCCGCGCAATACGAAGTGGCTGTATCACCGTGTACTATAACGATCTGCGGCTGTTCCTTTGTCAGGACCTCACGCAAAGGCTCCATCACGGCATTTGTGATGTCAAAGAGGGTCTGATCCGCCCTCATCACATCCAGATCATGGTCAGGCTTTACATCGAACAGTTCAAGGACCTGATCCAGCATATCACGGTGCTGTCCGGTTACGCAGACCCTGTTTTCAAAACACGGCCTTTGCGCCGTCTCCCTTATCAGGGGACAGAGCTTCACTGCCTCAGGTCTGGTTCCGAAAACATACATCAGTTTTTTCTTCATAGCTTTCACCTTTTGCCGGTTTCTTTATATTTTATGCTTTTATCTTCTGTTTAGCAATTCTTTTTGATATAATGTGCTATTGGGAGGATCAACATATGTCAAGAGTACTTATCGGCCTGTCGGGCGGCGTAGACAGCGCAGTGGCAGCTTATCTGCTGAAAAAAGAGGGCCACGAGGTAATAGGGATAACACTCCGCACCTGGCTGTCAGACGACGGTGAGGAGAGCCGTTGCTGCGAGATCGATGATGCCAGAAAAACAGCCGAGATCATAGGGATAGACTATCATACCCTGAACTGCACCTCTCTGTTTAAAGAAAAAGTCATCGATCCTTTTTTACATGAATACATAAGCGCACGCACGCCCAATCCCTGCATAGAGTGTAACCGCTATGTAAAATGGGACCGTATGATGTATATGACAAAGGTGCTCGAAGCGGACTATATAGCCACCGGCCACTACGCCCGTATCCAAAAAACAGACAACGGCAGATATGCCGTGAGAAAAGCACTTCATGCCGAAAAGGATCAGAGCTATATGCTCTATAAGCTGAGCCAGGAACAGCTGTCCCGCACCCTCATGCCCCTTGGAGGCTACACAAAGGATGATGTCAGGCAAATTGCCATGGATGCAGGCCTGAATGTGGCGCAAAAAAAGGATTCCCAGGAGATATGCTTTGTTCCGGACGGTGATCACGCCTCGTATATAGAAAAAAATGTTCCTTCCGGCTTGCCCGGAGAAGGCAATTTTACCGACGAAGAAGGCCATATACTCGGCCGGCACAAGGGGCTGATACATTACACTGTAGGCCAGCGCAAGGGACTCGGAATAGCCTTGGGCTATCCCGCCTACATAAAAAAGATCGATCCCGTTAAAAACGAGATCGTTCTGGGACCCGAAAGCTCGATATTCGGCAAAGAGGTCATCTGCCGTGATGTGAATTTCATGAGCATCCCCGGACTTTCCGATGATGAACAGCTGCGCTGCCGCGCGAAGATCAGATATCGTCACGGCGCAAAGGATGCCATCCTGTCCAAAATTGACGACAAACTCGTAAACCTAAGTTTCGAAGAACCGGTTAAGGCCGCGGCACCCGGACAGTCTGCCGTATTTTACGATGAAGACGACTTCATCATAGGGGGTGGGATAATCACATAGGACCGGCTTATATCATAAGATTCTTCGCTACGCTCAGAATGACAGCAGGTATACTATGCTCAGAATGACATAACCGACTGTCATCCTGAGGCTTTTGCCGAAGGATCTTGATCACAGATCCCTTATGCTATCAATAAGAGGCTATGTATTCCCTCCATGTTTATGATATAATGAGGGTGTTTCCGATCACGGCACTGAGAAAGGCGGATCAAATGGCTGATAATAACAGGAAATTAAATGAAGACGAATTGGAACAGGTTACCGGCGGCTTAAGCGAAGAGGGCGACGGGGTTATGAGAGACTGCCCGAGATGCGGGATCCAGACCATGTGGTTTCCCGACAGCACCGGGATCCTTTACTGCGGTCAGTGCGGAAAGCCTGAAAAAGGCGGCCAGGGCGGCAACGACACCGTCGGTGATGACGGAGGAGTTTTTGTATACTAAAGCCGGATCCCACCGGACAAAGCACATGACTATCGTTTTATTTCAGCAGGTTCAATACCCCCTCATGGGTATTGTTTGCCTGGGTGAGCATCGCCTCGGCAGCCTGCTGCACGATATTGTGCTTTGCCAGCTTGACCGACTCTGCGGCCATATCCGTATCTGCCAGACGGCTGTCAGCCGCGTCGGTGTTTTCGCTTGAATTCCGGTTTATATCTATCGCATGCTCCAGCCGGTTCTGTTCGGCACCGAATCTCGAACGTATGCTGCTGACTTTGTTCAAGGCCTCTGTCAGTCTTCCCAGAGCTTTTTCGGCATACTTTTTCCGGGTCACGGTTATGGTATTTATGCCAAGCGCCGTAGAATCACACCTGGGTCTTTCTATCTTTATCACATCATCATAGACACCGCTCATCTGTATATCTATATCGCCCTTATCATCGCTGATCCGGCCGTTTTCATTAAACATGAGGGTGCCCTTGGCACTGCCCGAAACCTCAGAAATGGGATGATTGCCCATTTTCTTATGGGATATCTTAAGCGCACCTTTATCATCCAGCTCTGCTCTCACAGGCGCTCCCTGGGCAGTCAGCTGATCGTTCAGCTCGTCCAAAAGCTCCTGCGTGGTATAATCTGCTTCAGGTATGGTCAGAGAATATTCCGCACCGTCTGTCTTAAAGGATAGCTCATTGTTCTCGGGAGTGATGGTCACGCCGCCTCTCAGATCCTTAGCCCCTGCGATGTAGGCAGGAACCAGTTCACCGTCAGTCTGATAAAATACCGAAAATGCAGCGTTCCCGCCGATCCCGTCTATGACATAGGTGCCCTCTCCCGGAAGCTTAACGGAAGATGAAAGCATGAAATTCAGGGCATTGTCATTATTTGAGCCGGCCACATTATTCTGTACGCCGCCTATCTTTGCCTCTATCATACCTTTGGGCAGACCCGCCGCAGTAAGCTGCGCGTCCAGTTTTTCCTGGATCATGTCCGTAAGCGAGCCCCCCGAATATACACCGGGATCCAGTTTCATGGTAAGAGTCTTATTTCCCCCGGGATATTGGACATCCATGGTGAGGGTATCGTTCACCCCCTCCATTATCTTTACGGGATGATGCTTCACATCCTTACGGCCTATGGTATACGCCAGATTTTTGGGATCCGTCACATTGCTTCCCACGGTTTCCAGCGTGCCCTGCCTCTGGGTGACTTCATTTGAGGTACACATCACCTTGTCATAAAAATCACCCCTGGTATAAGCGTTGCTGCTAAAATAATTACGTCTCCCGGTAGTGTTATATGTGCCTATAAACCTCTCTGTACCCGTCTTTACAGCCTGTATGTTCACACCGTTCGCATCCACCGTCGCCGTAAGTTCTCCCGCGCCCACAGCATTGTCAAGGGCTGTCTGCAAAGCTGTTTTAAGCTGATCATAAGAAGTGTACGTACCCTGGGGAACCTTTACGTCCACATTGGCTCCGGTATTATCATTAACCCCCTTATAATACCTGAATTTCAGATCGTCGTTCCATTGGTCGATCACCAGGGGAGAGCTGTCCGATATGGTCAGATTCTTACCATCCATGGCTGCATGTCCGGATGATTCGTAGCCGGGATGTCTTTCAAAACTGCTGTTGCTCTCCGTGACAGACTTGGGCATGATGGTCGTATCCGCGGATGTCAGATAGAAACTGCTGCCATCATCGGAAGTAAGGGTAAGATGTCCTGAAGGATCAAAACCTGCCGTAACTTTAGGCACCTCCCGCTCTGTCTTTCCCCAGATGGAGGGCATGGCGGAGGGTGATGCACTGATATATGACACTGACACGGAATTACCCGCTCCCTTCTGATCCGTAGTCAGCTTCAGCCGGCCGTTTTCCACAGACGCCGTCACGCCTTCAAGCTTTGTATTCAGCATGGATATAAAATGGGTTCGGTCATAGGTGCCGGGAGTCAGGGAAACTGTCTTCGTAGTTCCGTTCAGGTTGTATTTGAATTCGGAAGCATCCGAAGCTATGGTGATGGATGAGAGCATGGCGGGATTCAAAGTCTGGGAGCCCGGAGTCTTATAACCGTCATAAAGCGCCTCTGTGGCACTTCCTCCCGACGCACTGCTGTACTCCAGATACTTATCCGAACCAACCTCATTGGTGGAAAGCCTCAGACGTCCCGAATAAAGCGAAGCCGTGACAGGTATCCCAGCTGCACTCAGTTTCCGATTCATCTCATCGATCAGGGATGAGGGGGTATAGGTATTGGATGAAAGGGTGATGCTCTTATTCTGATTATTCAGTTTAAAATTGAAGGTATTTGAAGAATCAGTGATATCTATGGTGGAAGCCAGAGACCTGTTTGTGGTCATAACGGCCCCTGTTCTGGTGGTATTCAGTTCCTTGAGCAGGGTACTTCCGGAAGTGTCGCAATATATGTTATTATCCTCACCCCAGAGATTCTCCCCCAGTATTCCCGTGATGGTGAGTCCCTTTGAGCCGGAGGCTGCAACCGTTGCCGAGCCCTCGCCTGTACCGAAGGCCGAATTGATCCCGTTCTGAAGTGCCTGTGCCAGAGTGGTGGTATTATACGTGCCTGCCGAAACCGTGATGGTCTTATTGGTTCCGTTAAGGTTCAGGTTAAGGGTATTGTTGGAACTGTCGATCTTAAAGCTGTCCGTGGTGGTATTTATCGTGATCTTCGCAGGAGTCTGGGTCCAGCTGTGCTCTCCCACCTCTCCTTCCGTACCCGCCGTAGTGGAACCGGAAGAAGAATAAGCTGTAGTCACATAGCTCGACTGTCCCGAACCGGTGTTGGTAAAATTATTTGTGGCACCGTTTATAGTCTGATAAGGGCTGGTCGTGTTGTAGACCACATCCGACTTTTCCTGCTTCTGGGCGTTTAAAGATGAAATGATCTCATCCCGGGTAACCGCATTTCCTGTGGGAAGCTTAAGGTCATAATAAACTCCGTTCTGCTGTGAATACACCCTGATATTATTATCCGCTGAAGTAATGGACGACGGTTCAGGAAATACACGCTCCGAAGTAAAAGCGCTGCCTGAAAAGGAATTATCGGTGGTCAGCCTGTTTGTGGTAAAGATATCCTTAAGACCTGAATTACCGCTGACCTCACCCAATACAAGATTCGTGATCCCCATTTCTGCAGTGATCCGGATCTGTCCTTTCAGGTTACCCACATTATAAACTGAAGCCGAAAGCTTTCCCTTATAAGCCCCCATCGCATCGGAATTCAGGGCATCGTCAACTGCCTGTGCCACCTGTGCGGAAGTGGTATAAGAGCCTGAAGCCACTGTCACATTTACGGAATTGCCATCGATGGAAAGGGTGAATTTGTCATTTGATCCCGAGGTGATATTCAGGGGAAGATTAATGTATGAATTATTGCCGGTAACTCCGTCAAAGGTCTTGCCTCCGGTCACGGTAGCCTGCGTATCCGGAGTGGTCTCATTGGTCACAGCAGCGTCATTGCGATACTGGTTATAGCTTCTTTCCACAAAGAGAGTGTCAAAAGCACTCGATGAAGGATCCACCTTGACCTCGCTTCCGATCCCCTTTTGTGTGGAAGTGAGCTTTATCCCATAGTATCCGTTGGCGGAATAGGTGGACGCCGTGACATTAAGTCCCGCAGAGGAAAGCTTACTGTTAAGCTGATCCTTCATCTCATCTATGCTGTAGTTTCCCGCCGCCAGTGTAACGGTAGTGGGACTCGACGCACCGTTTGGCTGAAGGGTCAGTTTGTCATTCACTCCCGCCTGTATGGAAAATTTCGTATGTTCCTCGTCCCTGGGATCCGAGGATATGGGCAAAACGGCACCGCCCGTGAACTGCCCTGCGGTAAGCTGAACATTTCCGTGGTTCACATTGTCATAGAACACCGAGGTATAACGGGCATCGTCTATCTGGAACATATTTCCCTTAAAGTTCGAGATGATGGCGTTGTCGCTGCCCATCATAATGCCCGTGCCGTATTTTTTCGCCGTGACGCCGGTTCCCGTGAGAGCATTGTTCAGTTTATCGATAAGCTGATCCCTGGTATAGAAGCCCTGAGGCAGAGTAATGGATTTGGATGAGGTATTACCGTCAAAATCCTCTATGGAAAAAGACATGTTATCATTTTTACCGGTCTGGATATAAAGCTTTGCGCTGTCGCTGGTAAATACCGTGGTGCCCAGAAGGGATCCCACGGAACCACCGTCATAGGAATCGTAAAGCAGATAAGACAGGCCTCCTCCCACCTTATCTATCTTTGTGCCGCCCTCCAGATTCAGATTAAAGGTACCGTCCCCGGTGAGGGACATATAGAGCCCGTCATCCTTGGCTGCGGTTTTAAAAATGGCATCCTCTATCTCATCGGCCAGCTCCTGGGTGGTATACGTACCCTCAGGAACAGTGATAGTCACTTCCTTCTCCGTCTCTGCGTCATCGCCTTCGGGCATCTTGTAGGTGACTATCAAAGTGTTTTTGGGCACATAAACGGAATGGATCTCCGAATTATCGAATTCGGCATTACCCTCACACTGATAATAGGTGGGGTCATGGTCCATAAAGATCTTTTTGGTATTAAAGGTGGAATTGTCTGTGATGCGGTCTATCTCTGATTGTAATTTATCGAATTCCTGCTGGATCGCGGCCTTGTCCGCGGGCGTATTGGTCTCGTTCAGGGACTTTATGGTAAGTTCGTTCATGCGGTGGATCATATCATGAACTTCATTCAGCGTACCATCGCCTATCCTGACCCAGGAAGCCCCATCCTCCCCATTGTATGCACCCTGATTAAGCCCTCTCACCTGAGACCGGAGCTTCTGACTGATGGTAAGGCCTGCAGCGTCGTCTGCAGCGCGGTTTATCCTGTATCCCGACGACAGCTTTTCTGTCGATTTTTTCTTGTTATCGGTATTGACCTTCATCTGGCGCTGCACTTCCATGGCTGCCAGATTAGTAGCAACAGAGATCATCCTTTATCCCCTTCCCGTACCATGAATTGCTTTAAGCATGATACGGGATATATATCGGCATTTTTACCTGCTAATTAAAGACCTCTTCGGATAATTTCTCTATATCTTCATCACCGGAAACGATCACACGGTACATGATCCCCTCATCATTCCAGCTACATAAGGATGTGTTTTCTGTCAAAAGAGACCTGTACAACATGGCTTCCTTACCGTTTATCTGTATCTTTGTCCCTTCATCCCATTTATATGCAGAGTCTGTCAGATCCTCAGAGGATATGCCCCGGGACATTTCCAGACGGCAGACACTCCCGTTCATTATGAAATCCGCTATGGCCAGATCTTTACCTGACATACGGTAATTCACATTGGAAGCTCCCTCCGGTATCACAAAGCTATGACCCATAAGTCTTTCTATTTCCGAAGGCTCCGTATCTCTGAAATGTATCGCAGACCCTCCCGCGATCTTTTCCTTATTCAACTCAGGCCTAAAGCTTTCCGTATCCCCGTATCCGTCTTTCAGATCGATCTCTTCATCCTCGCTCTCGGCAATATCGACAGGAGCATTCCCCTGAGGGGCCACATCATAAGTCGCAGCTTCTTCTGCGGCGGCATCTGCAGTGGCCTCTTCGGCAGCTTCCCGGACAGCAGACTCTTCGGCAGCTCCCGAGACCGCATCTTCCGCCATATTCAGATCCGCCATATCATCGGATTTTGATCCACTTTTGGCAGTCTCTTCATCAGCTTCATCTGACGCTTCCATGGCAATATCCGAGGCCGGAGCGGTAGCGCTCTTCGAGGAGAGATGCCCCATCTGCCTGAATACCCTGACAGAGAATATGATTATCACAGCCGCAGCTGCCAGGCCGGCAAAAACGTAATAACGTCTTATGCTCCTGACCGCCGGTGAAGGGGCCGCTTCGTTAATATATTCATCATCTATATTGCTTAATTCCCTAAGGAGATCTGTCGTTTTCATGTTATACCTCTATCAAGATCCTTCGCTTCGCTCAGGATGACATGCGTTTTACTGCTTCGTTCAGGATGCATGCGTTTTTCTGCTTTTTCTTCCTCCATAACAGGGTATCACACTTCTATCCCCTCGCTGATCAGTCTTGATCGGAGCTCATCCCGTCTCCTCTTAAGGCTCATCTTCACCTTACTCTGGGTACAGCCGTTTTGGTTTGCTATTTCGCTGACAGACATCATATACCAGTATCTTTGAACAAAAAATATCCTCTCATCCCTCTTAAGACCGGCAAGAAACTCATTAAGACATTTTCCCAGGGTCATCCGGTCTGCTATATCCAGGGTGTCGTCGCCCCCGGATACGCATTCGGACAACTCATCCAGACAAAGGGAGAGCTGTCCGCCGCCCCTCTTCCGGGCGGTGGAATTCTCTACCCTCGTGATGGCCAGGTTGCGGGTGATCCGCCCCACATAAGCCCTCAGTGAGTCAGGCTCGTTGGGCGGGATGCTCTCCCAGGTCCTGAGACCCGTATCGTTCACACATTCATCCGAATCCTCTTTGTTGAAAAGTATATTCCAGGCTATCTTAAAGCAGTAGGAGAAATACTTTTCAAAAAGATGTTTTACGGCATCATCCCGCCTGTTTAAAAATGCTTCTATGATCTGTCTGTCATCCATATTCTCTCAGATCCTGTTGTACAGGTATAAAAACTCCCTGCGGTATTCGTCGCTGTCAGCGCCCTTTGTGTTTTCCATCCTGTAGAGTACATCCCTGAGGCTGCTGTCCCCGGCATATTCGGAATCCTTAAGGATCATTCCTATCTGTGCCACACCTGCTGCCCAGGACATATCATCGCTCATGTACCTTGATACCATCGACTTATCCACGGGATACTCCTTGAGGATGCTCTTTTCCCCATCCGGCTCCTTGTATCTGATGTTCACTGTCAGTAGTTCACCCTTTGCCGCCGAAAGGTCATCTCCCTTGAATGTGGTATCGGTATATTTTGATTCAACGGTTTCCACCTTCTGGGATGAAGCATGACTTGCTATCTCATAAAGAGCTGTCACGCAGTGTCCCGCGCCTATCTCTCCGCCGTCCTTTGAATCGTCTGCGAAGCTCTCTGCAGCCATCTGTCTGTTCTCATAACCTATGAGACGATAACCCTTTATGTATTCGGGGTTAAATTCAACCTGAAGCTTTACATCCTTTGCCACTGTGAAAAGCGTGCCGCCGATCTCATCTATGAGCACCCTTCTGGCCTCGTTCACTGAATCGATATAGCTGTAATTTCCGTTTCCGTTGTCAGCCAGGGCTTCCATATTCACATCGGAGATATTGCCCTGTCCGAAGCCGAGAACTGAGAGATAGATACCGCTCTTTGCCTCTTCCTGTACCAGGCGGGCCAGGGATCCCTCATCTGTCTCGCCCACGTTCAGATCGCCGTCCGTAGCCAGGATTATCCTGTTATTTCCGCCTTTGATAAAGTTTCTGCGGGCGATCTCATAAGCGGTCCTTATACCTGCTGATCCATTGGTACTTCCGCCTGCAAACAGATCCTCCATGGCGTCGTTGATCCTGGCCTTTTCGCTGCCCTGTACACCGTCCAGCACCACGGTATCACCGGATGCATAGGTCACTATGGATATCCTGTCATATCTGCCCAGCTCCTCGCACAAAAGACGGAAGGATCTCTGTATCAGCGGAAGCTTGTCATCATCGGCCATGGAACCGGATACATCCACCAGAAATACCAGGTTGGAATCCACCCTCTCTCTCATATCCAGATCTTTTGCCTTGAGCCCCACCAGAAGCAGGTGATTATCCTTATTCCAGGGGCAGGGGGCTATCTGCGTGGTCACGCCGAAAGGCTCATTTCCTTTAGGATCCTTATAGTCATAGGTAAAATAATTTACCATCTCCTCGATCCTGACAGCGTCCGCCGGGATATCCTCGTTATTTATGATCATCCTGCGGATGTTTGCATAGGATGCGGTATCCACATCGGCTGCAAAAGTGGAGAAGGGAGAGGAAACCGGAGACATCCACACATTTTCAGGGATATACTTATACTCCTCCGTGTTGAAATCATCTTCGTAATAATACTCTTCTTCGGGATAAAACCCGGGATCGGGGTAACAGCCCTGGGCGGGGAAGCAATCCGATGCCTTTGCACCCGCGATCTTCTGCCTGGGATCAAAGCTTCTGGAGCCTCCCAAAGCTGCCTGTTCGGTCGAATAGTATGCGTTCACACTGCTATCATAGCATTCCCCCTCATACTCATCCGTCGTGGCCTCAGCTGCAGGAGCCTCATAGCGTTGAGACTGCGCCGCCTCATTTTTTTCTTCATAGGAATAACCGGCTTTTGATTCATCACCGCTCTCATACATATCGGAAGGTGCGGTCTTGGTAAGTGCATTACCGGAGAAAAGGCCGCAGCCCGAAAGATTAACTGTGATCATTCCTGCTGCAAGTATCAGACTTATCATTCTTTTTTTCATAACGAACCTCCTTATATGATTCAAAACTGTTTTGGCATTTTGCTTGTTTTCTGCCCTTCTGATAATAAAGACGGAAAAACAGAACGGTTCGTCACAAAAAAATATAAAATTTTTAAAAAAAAATAAAAAAAGGGAGCAAAAGCCCCCTTTATAGTAGTATTATCCGGCTACATTCTGACCGGGCAGAGGTGCCCCACAGGAACTGCAGAATGAAGATGTCATGGGATTCTCAGCCCTGCAGGTGGGACATATCGCAATGCCTTTTGCCACATTGAGCTCCTGCTTCAGTTCCAGTTCTCTCTTCATGCTCTCCCTGATGGTGTCAAAGCACTCCGCATATTCGGGATCAAAATCCCCGGCTTCATCATGGGCGTCAAAATACATCTTGCCCATCTTTTTATACATGTCGGACTGGAGCTTATCCTGCTGGGCGATCTGGGAATTGATCTTTGTCACAGCGGATATTTCCCTTGTCTTCTGGACTGTCGCCTCACCGGCGTCATTCAGTGTTTTGCCTAATTTTTCAAAGAAATCCATATATGCTCCTTTCATAAGATCCTTCGTCGCTGTGCTCCTCAGGATGACAGCGGGAGACTATTTCAGCGTTCCAGGGAGGTGAGCTCCAGCATCCTGGAGAAATAGATCAGATCCGCCATATCTGTCTCCGAAAGCCTGCAGGCGCTCTCCTTATCGGCAGTATATACCACATAACCGCCCTTCTTGGCATCCCGCATATGATATACCATCATGAATCTGTATTCCTTTTCCTCCAGATATTTGATAATACTGTCATCGCTTCCGCGCTTCAGATCAAAGATATTCAGGATCGCCACATTATTTGAATCGAACTTGCCGGCTATGTCCTCCGTGCCCAGAATAGGCATCGCCACAGTCTCATCTTCCATCATCTCACGGCCATCGGGTCTTGTATTTCTCCTGATACCGTAACGGGAAGCACCCAGACTCTCGTAAAAGACATACAGCCCGTCCAGTTCAAAGGTCCTCATCACATTTTCAAGCGCCACCTGAATGGGTATGGTGGCTTTCCTTAAGAAGGAATTCATATAACTGATGATCAGGGCTATCTTTGCATCCTCAGAAGCCACCTGACGGGTGGTAACATTAGTAATGGAAGCTTCCTTCAGTTCTCCGTGGATCTCGGGAGTATAGATGATATATCTGTTACGGCCCTTCATCTTTGCCCTGTAGAGCATCTTGTCCGCCAGCATGAAAAGCTCGTCATAACTGGTGCCGTCCTCAGGATAGAGGACCGCGCCTATGGAAACGGTCACATCTATCTCACCCCTGAAGCTCTTATATTTTTCCTCCACGGTCTCCCGGATGGCAGCCAGGATCTCGCGGATCTTAAAGCTGCTGTCTATATTGTCCAGGACCACCATGAATTCGTCTCCACCGATCCTTCCTGTCTGTCCCTTGCTTCCCACGCAGTCCCTTATGATATGAGCCACATCTATGATGACCTCATCTCCGCACATATGTCCGAAGAGATCGTTCACATTCTTGAAATGATCTATATCCAGAAGCACGAAATAAAACATCTTCCGGGGGTATACCCTGGTCAGGCTGGCCGCGTAATCGGTGATGGCCTGCTTGTTCAGCAGCTCGGTCATGGCGTCATACTGAACGGGGGTGCTCTTTTCATTCATGGACTGGATATCTACCAGATCCAGCTCGATCAGTCCCTTCTTTGCACTGTTCTTTTTAATATTGGCCGCTATCCAGTTCAGCACGTCGCCGGCGGTACGGATCCTGAAGCAGCACATGCCCTTCCTGCCCTCGCTCAGGGCAAAAAGCGAATTTTTAAGCTGGGTCATATCCTGAGGGGGCACCAGCTGATCCAGACTGGTGATCTCATCATTTCCCACATAAGCATAAAAGGAATCCGAAGCGTCCGAAAGCTTCATATCCTCATCCACAGATATCTGGAATTTCAAAAAGTGGTCCATATGTATCTCCTTATCTGCTCTCTTTTTTCATCAGTTCATCAAACTCATCAAGGGGCATGGGCTTGTAAAACAAAAAGCCCTGCGCCCTGTTGCAACCGTTTTCAAGAAAGAATTCCTTTTGTTTCTCGGTTTCTATTCCCTCTACTATCATCTTTACATCCAGTTCCTTAAGCATGGATATCAGATTTCTGATCACTATCCTGCACTTGGGATTATCCATATCGGAGAGGAATTCCTTATCTATCTTTACCTCATCCAGCTCACGGGATTTGAGCATATTCAATGAAGAATAGCCGCTTCCGAAATCATCCATCGAAACACAGAATCCGGAACGCCGAAGCTCCTTCATCTGCTCGTTCATATTTTTCTCATCCATGGCGAAAGCGCTTTCCGTCAGCTCCAGGATCAGATATTCCGAAGGAACCTCATATCTCTCCTGCATTCCCAGGATCCTGTGAGCCAGCTTGTCTTCGACACTGTGCATCCTGGATACGTTTAAAGAAAGAGGTACGGGAGTACGACCCTCATCAATTACACGTTTCTGATAGGCAAAAATTCGGGACCACATAAATCTGTCCACATTGATTATTATACCAGTCTTTTCTATAACAGGGATAAACTCTGCCGGCGATATCAGTCCGTCGTCATGATGCTTCCATCTCACCAGAGCCTCTCCCCCGATGATCCTGCCGGTGATCATATCTACCTTGGGCTGGATATAGGGAACCACTTCACCCTGCTCCAGTCCCACCAGTATGTCGCTCTCGATCAGCTTTTCCCTGAGCATGTTGGTGCGCATCTCATCACGGAAAAAACAATAATCGGCGTAATATTTCCCCTTTACCTCCGAAAGTGCCAGGGTGGCGCAATCCTTGAGATACGGGATAGCGGGCCTCTCATCGGGGCAGGCACAGATACCAAAGGAAATGATGACCCTGTAGGCAAAAGACAGTGTCTTTATCCTGCGCTTTATATTGATACAGATATCTGAAAGCTCCTCTTCGTTGGTATAAGCCGTGAAAAGACAGAAATTATCCGCCCTCATATGTCCCGCCACAGTGAAACGCCTGTTCTCCACATAATCATTAAGACAGCCCGCAATGAACAAAAGCAGTCTGTCGCCCTCACTCCTGCCCAGGAATTCGTTCACTGCCTTAAACTGGGTGATATCCATCACGATCACGGCGTAGCGAAGCTCCGGATATGCTTTCACGATCTCAGATGACTTATAGTTGAACAGTCTCAGCACAGGAAGCTTTGTCAACGAATTATAATTTGCCAGATCGTCAACGCCGTGTATTTTATTCTTTTCGTAATTGTAAAGCTCCTCCTTGCCCTCTTCCGACTTCTGATAGGAAGCGGCAAAGACCCGCTCTTTTATTTCCTTGTCCATACCCCGCACCCAATATGCTTAAGAATACCGGCGTCTCATCCCTTTCCGGGAGTCAGTTCCTTCTTTGCCGCTTCAAGCTGTGTGTCCGTCTTATCTTTTTTATATTTATCCACATCCAGATCCACATCCACATCAGGCTCTATCCCCACCCCATGGATATTGTGGCCGTTGGGGGAATAATAATCCTCCACCGTTATCTTCAAAGCGGAACCGTCGCCCAGAGGATATATGCTCTGAACTATACCCTTTCCGAAGGTCTTTTTCCCGACTATGGTAGCCAGATCGTAATCCTTTAAGGCTCCGGTGAGTATCTCCGAAGCGCTGGCCGAATACTGATCCACCAGGACCACCATGGGTCCGGTATAGGCCTGCTCGGGGTCCGAATTGTAATTCTTGGTATGACCGTCCTTGTCCACCACATAAACTATCTTTCCCTCGGGAAGCAGCTCGTCCGCTATGTCGCAGACTGTATCCACGTTTCCGCCGGGATTGTCCCTCAGGTCAAGTATCAGTGACTTCATACCCTGATCCTGAAGATCATAAAGCGCCTTCATGAACTGATCGTAGGTCACCTCATCAAACTCAGTGATGTAGATATAACCGATCTTGTTGTCCTCATCCTCCATGCGCCATTCCACAGTCTCTATGTCGATTATATCCCTGACCACGTCGAAGCTGACTTCCTTGTCCCCCCTTTTAAATTCGAGGTTGACCGTGCTGCCTTCCTTGCCGCGGACCTTAAGGACCACTGAATCCAGATCCTGTCCGGATACATCCTCACCGTCCACCTTAAGGAGGATGTCCTCATCTTCTATGCCTGCCTTTTCCGCAGGTGTGCCGGGCAGGACCTTGTATACCTTGATCTGCTTTGTGTCCTCGTCCTGGGTCAGGTTCATACCCACGCCGCCGAAGGAGCCTCTGGTGGTGTCCATCATGGATTTGAAATCCTGGGAATTCATATATACACTGTAAGGATCCCCCAGGGATTCCATCATCCCCTTGTACATACCGTCCTCCAGCATCTCCTGGGTGATCTCATCCTCATGGAGATAATGATCCCTGACCATGGTCTCTATGAGCTTCAGCTTTTCCGTAGCCTTATAATTCAGTCTGAAGGTATCGGAGCTGTACATGATGAGAAGAGCTATTATCACCACCACTGCACAGCCGCATATCCCCACTACCAGGCCGACTATGAGTCCCGCCAGAAACCTGACGGCACCTCCCTGCTTTTTGGGAGGGTCCTCTTCTCTGTTTTCAGCGCTGTCCACCCTGTAATTCTCAGGGTAGTCCAAACTGTCGGTCAGCGTTTCGTTTTCATTGTAATCCATTTCCTGTTATCTCCGAAATCATTTATCTCACGGAATAATTAAGCTTTACCGTAATGGAAGCCGTCTTATTTCTGGAGCTGGTATTAAAGGTACCGCCCGAGGAATATTCCTCCGAAGCGGAGTTTGTAGCAGTGATCTGGAATACCCCCAGATTTGCACTGTTCATCCCCGCCAGAGTGGCACCGCTCTCCTTAGCCAGTATGTCTACCCTGGCCTTGGCATTTTTGGTAGCCTCCTCAATAAGCTGAAGTTTCAGTTCATCAAGCTTGGTATAATAATACTCGGGAGAGTCAGAAGTAAACTCGATCCCGGACTCTATCAGGGCAGAGATATCACGGGAGATCTTGTCTATCTTGTCCACATCATAAGAGCTGACGGATACTTCCTGGTTCAGCTTGTAATCTCCGGGGATATCACCTATGTAATCTCCATTGTCATTATACTGTGAAAGGGTCTCGCGATATATGTTCACCGATGAGAATACCATCTCACTGTCGGTCACTCCCGAATCCAGCAGATATCTCCTGACCAGTTCGGAATCCCTTTTCAGCTTGCTGTATGCAGCCTTGGAAGTGGCGCCGGAGCTCTTAAAGCTGCCTCTCCATACCACCAGATCCGCTTCAAAATCACAGCTGGCGGAACCTGTAGCGGTGATACCCGTCTTAATATCATTTTTTCTGAACTGCTTCATGCCGGATACAAATATGGCCACACATATGATAGCGCTTATCCCCAACAATGCTGCCGCAAGTGCTCCTCTGGATTTCATATGATCCCTCCTTAAAAAATATAATACGGTTATTTTCTTAAATGATGATATTTTTCCTTTGCCTTGTACATTTCCTTATCGGCCCTGCCATAGACTGCATCGAAGCTTTCGCCCTCACCCCAGTGCGCGCTGCCCGCTGCGAAGCTGTAGCCCGATTCTTTTATGATCTGACCGAATCTGTCGAAGACCCTGTCCAGATCACTCTGGGACAGCCTGCGGCAGATGATCACAAACTCGTCTCCGCCCACTCTGTAGATCCTGCACTTTCCCAGATAACTGTCCAGGGCGCGCCTTAATTCAATGACCACAGCCTTAATGGCCTCGTCTCCTGCCAGATGCCCCCTGGTATCATTTATGAGTTTCAGATCGTTCATATCCACGGATATCACATCCACCGCATCCGAAGGTGAAAGATCCTTTATATCCGCCAGGAAACTGTCTCTGTTAAGAGTCCCTGTGAGCACGTCCACCTTGTAATGCTCTATATGGATATACAGATAATAAAAAATGATATCCATGGCGACGACGCCCACCAGCACGCCCCTCAATTGGAAAAAAGTCTCCACCGCCGTCCCCGCAATGGAAAGAGTGACCATCAGGAAAATGATGACTCCTTCGTTGTCACGCCCGTAAAGAGTGATCCACAGCGCATAGACAAACAGTACCAGCGAGTAAAAAAGCGATACCACATGGGGAGTATATGAGAGCATCCCACGATGAAGCTCACCCTGAGGTCCGTACCAGAACACCAGCTCGGTAAACAGAGCCAGGAATGTGATGAACAGATTTACGATCCCGGGAATAAAAAGCAGTCTTTTTAGCAGCCTGTTCTTGATATTGCGAAAAGCTACCAAGATCAATGACAACATCAGGAATATCCTGTCATTATATCCCAGAACGGCCACAAGCACATGACCTTTACTGTTATCTCCGATGTTCAGCAGATAATAATCCAGATTATCTATAACCACCAGAATGAGCACCATGATAAGCGGTGTCATAAACAAAAGAGTAAGCCTGTGCTCAAAGGGATCGTTAAAAATCAAAAATATGATCAGAAACAGGATGATACAGACCGGAAGAAAATTCAGCTGTATGACTTCCTGCAGAATAACATCGTACATTATCCCTCTTTTCTCCTGAAAACACAGTTAGATACATTATAAAACTATTATCTGATTTTGTCGAGTTTCATATTCAGAATATTTGTGGTACAATAAGACTGTTCTTTGAATCAGCTTTGCAGGTGCCCATGAATAACAAGATAAGAGAAAATGCATTATATTCCTCTTACCTGTCATCGGATGACGAAAAAAAGAGGATGTATGATTATGAGATAAACAAGGCCAGCCGGGTGGATGAATCAGCCAATTACAATCTCCTTACCGGCCTGCCTGTTCTTCGTATGTTCAATATCCTGTGCACGGACATCATCAGATCCAATCCCGATAAAAAGTTCGGCGTCATCATGTCCGACATCACCCAGTTTAAAGCAGTAAATGAATTCCTCGGCAGACAGACCGGAGATATGGTATTGCATAAGATAGCCGATTGTCTGAACGCTCACGTACAGCAGCGTCCTCTCACTGTAGCGGGACATGCAAGAGCCGATATTTTCGTGCTTTTTACCGCCTATGAGGACAGATCCGAGCTTTCGGATATAGCCACCGGGATAAAAAACGAGATCAACGCTCTTCCCCTGGCATACCATGTGAACATATCCTTCGGCATCTGTGCTTCCGAAGAGAGCCAGCCTTCCATTTCCTATATCAGGGACTGCGCCAACCTAGCACTTCACGAGATCAAGGGAAAGCATTATGCGGACTGCCTGTTTTTTGAAGACAGCATGCGCACCGATATGCTCAAGGAAAAGCTTATAGAAAGCGAGCTGCTGATAGCCATAGAAAATGAGCAGATAGTTCCTTACATCCAGCCCCAGGTAGACATGTCCACGAACAGGATAATCGGCGGCGAAGCCCTGACCAGATGGATACATCCTTCCCAGGGGCTGATCGCCCCGGACGAATTTATATCCATCGCGGAGGACAGCGGTCTGATCATCAGTGTGGATTATTTCATCTGGCAAAAGGTCTTTGAATACCAGAGAAAAGTCATAGACTCAGGCAGACAGCCGGTACCCATTTCAGTCAATGTATCCCGCATGCATGTGTACGATCCGGATATGACCCGGGTCCTGACCCAGTTTGTTAAGACCTACGACGTGGCTCCCGAATATGTCCCTCTGGAGCTTACGGAGAGCGCCTTCACATCCGATGAGAACAAGATAATCCTCACCATGGAAAATCTGCGTTCCCTGGGTTTCACCATTTCCATGGATGATTTCGGAAGCGGATATTCCTCACTGAACATGCTGAAGAGCCGGGATATGGACGAGATAAAGATCGATAAGGGCATGCTCAGCGATCTGGACAACAAAAAAGGCAGGATAATCATGTCCTCCATGCTGGACATGCTATCCCACCTTGACGTCAATGTAATAGCTGAGGGAGTGGAAACACCCCAACAGCAGGACTTCCTGGTATCCAACGGCTGTACCAACGCCCAGGGATTTTTATTCTATAAGCCCATGCCGTTAGCCGAGTTCGACAAGCTGATCTAAGCCGTATCTCAGGCCTTTTTCATCTTCTTCATCACCAATACCACAGCCACCATCAGTACCAGTGTCACTGGCAGCATGATCATTGCCGCCGAATTCTCGAATTTATATCCCACTATGCCCGCAAACAGATATCCTACACAGGAAACAGCAGCTGCAGTCAGCGCATAAGGCAGCTGTGTGGATACATGATTCACATGATCGCAGTGTGCTCCCGCCGAAGCCATGATGGTAGTGTCCGATATGGGCGAACAGTGGTCGCCGCAGACAGCTCCTGCCAGGCAGGCTGCTATGGAGATCACCAGCATCTCATAGGTGGAAGCATCTGCTCCGAATACATTGGTCACGATAGGGATCAGGATGGCAAAGGTGCCCCAGCTGGTTCCTGTGGAAAACGCCAGGAACAGGGCTACCAGGAAGATGAGCGCCGGCAGGAACATCTTTAATCCCCCCGCCGAGGACTCCACCAGATCATGAACGAAAAACTTTGCGCCCAGAAGACCGGTCATACCTGAAAGTGTCCAGGCCATGGTCAGGATCAGGATAGGTGCCACCATTGCCCTGAAGCCCTCGGGAATACAGTCCGTAAAGCCTTTAAAGTCAAGGACTCCCCTTATCATGTAGAAGAAGAAGGTGATTATGAGAGTCACTATGGCACCAAACACCAGACCCATGGATGCATCCGCATTTGCAAAGGCATCCACAAAACTCTCTCCTGAGAAGAAACCGCCGGTGTAGACCATTCCTATGATACAGCAGATTATCAGCATGACCACGGGAAATACCAGATCTATGACTTTGCCGTCAGGCCATAAGGCCTCTTCCTTTACATCCCCATAAGGACGGGCTTTGGTAGTGAAGATATCACCTGCTTTTGCATTATCCTCATGGGTCTTCATGGAGCCAAAGTCAAAATCCACAAGCACCATGGTGATCATCATCACCAAGGTTGCAAGGGCGTAATAATTGTAGGGGATGGTCTTTAAGAACATGGCAAAGCCGTTGATATTCGAATCATCCGGTACCGAAGATGTGACCGCGGCAGCCCAGCTGGATACGGGAGCTATGATACACACCGGTGCGGCAGTGGCATCTATAAGGTAGGCCAGCTTTGACCTGGAAACCTTTTGTCTGTCAGTGACGGGCCTCATAACGGAGCCTACCGTCAGGCAGTTGAAATAGTCATCTATAAATATCAGAACACCCAGAGCAACAGTGGCAAGCTGGGCTCCCGTCCTGGTCTTAATATGTTCGGAGGCCCACTTTCCGAAAGCAGCCGAGCCTCCCACCCGGTTCATGAGAGCCACCAGGATGCCCAGAATGACCAGAAATACCAGTATACCCGCATTCCAGCTGTCGGCGAGCTTGAATATCATACCACCGTCTTCATTGAAAAGCATGGTATTGAGCATGAGCTCAAAATTCCCGTTGGCATAGAGCAGGGCTCCCGAAACAATACCTATGAACAAAGACGAATAAACCTCTTTGGTGATCAGGGCCAGCCCGATGGCTATAATGGGCGGAAGCAGCGAAGCTGCCGTGGAATATACTGCCGGCACATAGGTTTCTGCGTCCACCTGTCCCGGATTCTTGACGGACAAAGCCGCGAAAACCACTACCAGGATCACCAATGCTGCCAAATAAAACATGCTCTTCTTTTTCATCTTTTTACGGTTCCTTCCATTTTAGTCTTACTGTTATAAAGTCATTCTATTATCAGAATCTCCTTATTACGGCGGAATGCCGTGACAATCCTCATAATACCACCATATGCCATTCCGGCGCAATAGATATATACCGCAATGTTTTCCTTTAAGAGCACCAGGCACAGTATTCCCGCGATGAGATTTACCAGGCCTATGCTCAGCTTAAGCCTCCAGCTTTTTGAGCCGCGTTTCATGGTATCCACCGCATTTACGGTCGTCACGAGCCCCGTAAACACATGAAGCACTGCCAGGTACAGCAGAATAAGCAGATGAGGGATATCATTAAGGAAAAGGGTAAACAGGCCGAAATCAAAGATCAGCAGGCCCGAAAACAGAACACGGGAGCCTCCCACCATGTATCTGGCCATGGTGATATAGTATGCGAGCAGCCTGATCCCCTTGAAGGTAAACACAAATCCCAGCATCAGCATGATAAAGGCATATCCATCGGATGGGTCGATCACAAAGGGAATGGAGATGAACAGCATGAACAGCCCCGCTATGAATGATCTTATTCTTTGGATTCTCGTCATCTTTTATTTACCAAACAGTTTTTTCGTAAAGATTCCCGCCAGGGGATTTCTTGAAGCAAATATCTCATGGGACACCATATGCTTTTGTCTCATGGCAGCTTCAAAAAAAAGGCCCAGGCAGGTGAATTTCTTTTTATCAGTGCCCGCTGCCAGATACTCCTCCTGGTAAAGCTTTATGTCAAAATCGGGGATCGTTTCACCCGAAAGCTTTTCCCCAAAAGAGCGCCAGTCCATGGAGGCGTCGACCTGTCTTTTTTTAATGATGGCATTTATCTCATCCTCATATCCCGCCACGGCTTCTTCATCATATATTCCCGTCTCAAACTCAGGGATATCATCCCTTATATATTTCAGCGCATATATCATCTGACGGAACGCATTCCAATAGTCCGAAGGGTTATCCTTGACCAGTTCCATGTAATCTCCCCAGGCAGGAAGATATTTATATACACAGAAGCTGTAATCGGGAAGATGTCCTGCCCGTCCATGTCCCAGATTCATTATGGAATTCTCGCTGTTCTGGAAGATGCTGTTGGAATACAGACCTTTTTCGGGTTCATCGGCCCCAGTCTTATGCCGGAAAACTATCTTCTTTCTCGTACCGTCGGGGAAAAGCTCAAAAAAATGCTGGTCCGTATTATTTATGACCAGGGACGGCGTCCCGGCAAAATAACGATGGGCCCAGGTGTCCGCCAGCACATGCATGGCAAGGCCTGCGGAAGGCAGATCTTTGTTTTTTGCCAGCTCCACAGTCTTTTTCAACAGCTCGCCGTCAGGTCCGCAGATAAGCCTGTATTTGTTCAGATAAAATTTTGTCCCTCTTCTCTTCACATAAAGATCCGCAGGCAAAAAATGAAAAGAGGACCAGATCCTCGTGATATTCTGCAGTCCGAGAAGGTCCGTCCTGGAATCCAGTAATTCCATCTGAAGCTGAGTTGTGGCAGCTTCTGCCGGCGCGTTCAGTTTTTTTAACAGAGCCGCGTGGCACTCGTCCACAAACTGGGCAAAATAAGCGATCCCCACACTTTCATTATGATCAAAGCCTGCCAGATATGCGGCGCAGTATGTGGCATAATAATGAAAATCCAGTTGCATATCTATCCTTTCAATTTAGCCTTCAGGATCCTCTTCCTGATGCTGCAGTAAAGCATTTCAAAGCATATGATAATGGTGGTCACATCCAGAATATTTGAAGTAAACTCTGTATCCCCGTCATTTACCATGGTATCTTCCGTTTCCTCAAACATGTCTTCCGGATCTTCCGCGTCTTCAAGCATATCTTCCGGATCTTCCGCGTCTTCAATATCAGGCATATCCTCCGATTCCTCAATATCAAGTAAGTCCTCCGGGTCCTCAAGGTCCTCGGATAGTTCTTCAGTCTCCTCCTCCCCGGCACCTTCGGTGAGCCGGGACAGCGTACTCACCGGGCCATTGAAATCGCCAATGGAATAAAAGGCAGATTGTGCCACCATTACAACCAGAAGCAGATAGATCGCCAAACTCTTCTTTCCAAGGCCGTCGCGGATAGCCATAATACCTATGAACAGATGAAACAGGACTGAGAAAAAAAGCGCGATCAAAAGAAAGACAAGGATCACCTTAAGTAGAAACAAACCGTCATCCAGCGTCATGTCGGGAGTCTGTTCTACCGCCCGGGTCATTATCCTTACCAAAAGCTTTCGTTCGGAATACACCTCCAGCCCAAACCTGAAAAAAGACCACACTGAAAGCATGATCATGGCCAGTCCGCTTATGACGAGACGTTTTGAATATTTCCTGAATTGTATTTCTTCAATACTGTTGTTGGCTTGTTCCATATCTATTATGGGTACCACTTCTCTACCTGTGACGTGGGGATCTCAAAATGCTGATAATCCTTCCTGTCCTTCCAGTTTCCGCCCCACTCAAAGCCATGTTCGATAAAAAGCTCATAGCACAGATCGCCTTTATTTATCTTATAATCAAAATCGGCTTCCCTGTCAAGGTAGGGCTCGCCGGTAACAGGCTCCACTATCCTCTTTCCATCCACAACCTTTGTATAAGGATTATAGAGAGTGTTTATATCCACAGCAAGTCCCAGGCCATGTTTTGACACCTTTGTGGTATGAGAAATGAAACGGAAATTAAATGAAGATGAATTGTTGTCCTCCATGGATGTCTCGTCATCGGCGCCGTATTCATCCACCAGCCTTATCTTTTCTATGGGATAATCCTTTTCATACAGCTCCTTTAATATATCAAGCACATCCTGAGCGATATGATAATTCACTATCATCTCGCCCTCATGTACCTCGCCGTCCTTATCCTTGTGAAGCACATGAAGATACCTTAAATCCTCACGGGGAAGGGTACAGTCATCCTTAAAGGACTTACCCTTGATCCGCTGGAAAATATCGTCGGTGATCTCGCTTATATAAAAATCCTCAAGACTTGTTTGCGAGCTGTCATTTTCTTCGGTCACTATGGTGTCGGACTCTTCGTTCCCTTTTACCACGTCCTGAGTAAGAAAAGCATCCGCTGTCTTTCCTGCATCTGTCTGAAGAGCATCGTCAATGACCATGGCCGGCTGATCCTCAGCCCCCTGTTCTGATATAAATTGAGCTGTGGATGTCTGCTCTGCTTTGGTCTGCCCTGTGCCGGACACATCCGACGAAGAGCCGGATATATCTGCACCCCCGGGCTTTGTCGTACCGGATCGGGTGGAATCAGCGTCATTTACGCAGGCTGTCAGCGACAGCATAAATAATATGAAAATTGCCGAAATCAGTTTTTTATTCATAATTTTATCCAACGGTCATCCTGAGGCTTTAGCCGAAGGATCTTTTTCATGATCTGCTTTACTCTGTCAAGATCCTTCGCTTCGCTCAGGATGACAATGTGAAATGCACACATATGAAAATTGCCGAAATCAGTTTTTTATTCATAATTTTATCCAACGGTCATCCTGAGGCTTTAGCCGAAGGATCTTTTTCATGATCTGCTTTACTCTGTCAAGATCCTTCGCTTCGCTCAGGATGACAATGTGAAATACACACAATTCAAATACTGTCCATGACGAAGCTCACTTCGACATCACCGCAGTTTTCGGGTTTTGCAGCTGTTTTCAGGATACGTGCTATGACCTTTTCCGCATTCTCCTCCGCGAGCTCAGGCATGAGTACAAAAAACTGCCCTGTCCTGTTATGAAGGATGATATCGCTTTTTCGAAGATTCTTATGGAGCACACGGGCAAAGGCCGCTGCCTTCTGAGTGAACGCTTCATCATCCTCACAGGCAGACAGGGAAAACAGGATCCGGACCGCCACCCTCTTGTAACGCTTAAGGCTTCTCAGTATATAACGGTATGTCGCAATGAACGCATCCTTTCCCAGTATCTGCGCACCGTCTCCGGAATTCCTCTCCTCCACTATACGAAGAAGTCTTGCAAAATCACTTTCGATATCATCGTTTTTTTCTTCGGCAAAGGAAGCGGGATCATATATCTCAAATCCATGCTTGCCGTTTTTCTTTACCCTGTAGAGAGAGGCGTCGGCATAGGAAAAAAGCGTCCCGTAATCTCTTCCCATCTCCGGGATCATAACGGCTCCCACGGATATACCCAAGGGTATATCAAAGCTCTCCCCCATAAGCTCACGGGCTTCTTTTATCAGGCTTTCGTTAAACCTTTTTGTCAGGGACTCCACCACAGTCCGGTCACCGGGGCCCAGTATAAAGGTCAGAAATTCGTCTCCGCCTATCCTGCAGGCCACATCGTCTTTTCTGATGCTCTGCCTTACTATCTTTGAAAAGGCCATGAGCACCTTATCGCCCATATCATGGCCGTACAGATCATTCACCAGCTTAAAATTATCAAGGTCAAGGATCATCATCACGCCGCCGTCCCTTGCGCACATGGACGAAACCTTTTTGGTACCGCTGGCTTTATTCAGAAAACCTGTAAGTTTATCAATGGTAGCTTCCTGGGTCAGGGTCTCCACAGTCCGGTTATAGGCCACTGTATTTTTGATACGCCTCACAAGGATATCCCTGTTAAAGGGCTTGCGAACAAAGTCGGAGGCCCCGGCCATGAGTCCCTTTTGCTCCGTACTGCTGTCACTGTCTCCCGTCAGGAATATGACCGGTACCATACTTTTCTGGTTCTCTTCCTCATATTTCCGAAGGGCGCTCAAAGCCTCAAAGCCATCCATTTCAGGCATCATCACGTCAAGGAGGATGAGATCCGGTGTTTTTTTCTTTATAAATTTAAGCAGATCACGTCCCGAAGTAAGACAGGTAACGCGCATTCCGTTCTCGATAAGAAGGCTCTTTGCATTGGCCAGGTTCTGCGCATCATCATCCACCACGGCAACATGGTATTTCATTTTTTCCATGTCATAACCTCTAAACAAGATTCTTCGCTTCATTCCCAAGGAAAGACCATATCACCTGTCATCCTGAGGCGTCAGCCGAAGGATCTTTTTTACAATATGCTTTACTCTGTCAAGATTCTTCGTCACTTCGTTCCTCAGAATGACAGCAGGTATACTTAACTCAGAATGACAGCAGGTATACTTAACTCAGAATGACAGCAGGTATACTTAACTCAGAATGACAATATCGGCTGTCAAAAAACATCACTCAATACATGGGTATATCTCCCGGATCAATTCCGCTGCCTCTTCATACATAAACTGGCTTATGTTTTCCGCCGCAGACTTCAGTTTTTCTCTCTGGGTGATCCTGAAGGGATAGCCCGACATTTTTTTTACAAGCTCCCCGGCCAGATCATCATCGAAATCATCCAATGCTTCCAACAGAGCGTCTGCAGTTTCCTTCGCCTCCTGTGCGCCGATCTCATCCGAAGCCCTGAAGGTATCCATCTCTCCCAGGGGTTCCAGGACCTTAAGGATCCTTTCATATTCCTCCATGGTCTTGGAAAGCCCCGTTTCCACGGCTGCGCCGTCCTTGTTTTTCGATGCCAGCTCAAGCGCTTCAAACATGGATGACAGTTCCATGGCTCCTATCATTTTCGAATTACTCTTTAGGGCGTGAACGGTTATGGAAAATGATTCCAGATCATCAGAGGAAAGGTAGGAGACCATTTTTTCCTTATTACTTTCGGAAGATCTGAAAAACCTCTGAAGAGCGGATATATATTTCTCCTCACCTCCGGTGTAACCCATTCCGGTCTGTATGTCCAGACCTGCTTCGCTTAACTGACTGATATCAAAATTCATAATTCGTCTCCCTCTTTATCAAGATTCTTCGCTTCGCTCAGAATGACAGGTGAGTGTAGTGCACTCAGAATGACAGGTGAGTGTAGTGCACTCAGAATGACAGGTGGGTGTAGTGCACTCAGAATGACATTACCGGATGACAACTAACACTCTGACAACATCCTACGGTCATCCTGAGGCTTTAGCCGAAGGATCTTTTTCACAGTATGCTTTACACTATCAAGATTCTTCGTCACTACGTTCCTCAGAATGACAGCGAGGTACTGCCCTCAGAACGAACTCTGCCTCATGCTTCTCCAGATATTTTGATGCGCTCTCCTCATTCCTGACAAAAACGCCCTTGTAATGTCCGCCTATGGCTTCCTTCAGATCCTTGAGCTTCTCCGGGGAATCGTTTATCACCAGGATCACGCTCTTTTCCCTGTCATCAGCCTTATCCGCTTCTTTTTTCGCCGCCTCCTTTGCCTCTTCCTCCTTAAGCTGTTCGGGAGTAAGCAGCAGGGACGGATCGATGTATTTCAGCAAAATATTTTCCAGATCCGCGTACATCACGGGTTTTGAAAGATAATCTGTGAAACCCGCCTTGATATAGAACTCCCGGGCTCCTGTTATGGCATCGGCAGTAAGGGCGATCACAGGCGTACCGTCCGCCAGATGCTGATCCCTGATCATCTCCAGGGTTCTGTTACCTGACATGCCGGGCATCATCTGGTCCAGCAGGATCATGTCAAAAACGCCCTTTTCAAGAATACTGATGCATTCCATACCTGACTGGGCAGTGGTCACTTTTATCCTGGTTTCCTTAAGAAGCGACTCTATAACCTCCAGATTCATCTCATTGTCATCCACAATAAGCACCCGGGCAGAGGGAGCCACAAGCGCAGGCTTGTATTCATCGATATGTTCCTGCATTTTTGAGATATTCTGGGCAAAATCTCCTATGGGATTTTCATCCACGATGGTCTGCTTCATCTTTGCCGTAAATGTAGTGCCCTCGCCGTATACACTCTTTACATCGATGGAGCCTTCCATCATCTCCACCAGGCGCATGGCTATATTAAGGCCCAGACCCGTACCCTCGATATTTCTGTTCTTATCCTCCTCCAGCCGCTGGAAGGAAGCGAAAAGCTTGTCCAGATCTTCGCTCTTTATACCGATACCTGTATCGCTCACTGAGAACTGCAGCATCCGGTCTGCCTTGTCATAGGACACATCTATGGATACGCTGCCCTCATGGGTATATTTAATGGCATTGTTGATGAGATTGAGCATGACCTGACGGACTCTGATCTCGTCACCCAGAAGCGTGGACGGGATATTCTCATCGACCTTTATCTCATATTTGAGCCCCTTATCCTGGGCCCTTTTCATCGTCATGTTAACGATATCATTAATGACCGAAGCGAAACTGTATTCGACGGGTATCAGATCCATCTTGCCCGACTCGATCTTGGAGAAATCCAGGATACCGTTGATTATGGACAAAAGCGTCCTGCCGGCACTCTGGATATTCAAAGCGTACTTTCTGATGGGATCCCCGGGATAAGAACGGAGTATCATCTCATCCATACCCAGAATGGCATTCATGGGCGTCCTTATCTCATGGGACATGTTAGCCAGGAAATCACTCTTTGCCTTGTTCGATGCGTTCGCCGCATCCTTTTCCAGCTCCAGCACCTTTCTCTCATACGCTGCCTTCTGCTCCTCAAGCTTCATCTCCTCCACGCTCTTTGCGTAGCTGCGCTCATTCTTATGACCGACATAATACAGAACGGCGATCATGACAAATACCAGGGTACAGATAAATACATTTATGACCAGCTGTCTGGTCACCTCCGCATATAGCTCATGATTGCTGACGACCATGACCACATGCCAGTGGTTCTTTATACTGTTTACGAAGACCGTGCTCTTTTCCCCGTCAAACATGCTGGAAAAACGTCCCGAGCCCTCATTTTTGATAACGGACAAAAGCTCATATCCGCCGGGATACGAGGTAACATACGTGCCTTTTTTCTCCTCATCCCTGTGGGCAATGATCATTCCGGTCTCATCGATGACAAAGCCGTAACCCTTTCCGTTTATGGTCAGTTCCTTCATCATGGACTGGATACCGTCCAGCTGCACATCAAGGGACAGGATGTTCTGCCGATCCGGCAGCATCCTGCTCACGGAAATGATGAGGCTTCCCGTCTGCGCGTCCACATAGGGCGGCACAAAAGCCACCTCGCCGTCGGCCTGCCTCGCCACCACATACCAGTCACGGATCTTGGGATCGTAGCCCTCAGGCGGCTCCCAGTTCAGTCCGTCCATATATTTGCTCATGATATAACCGTAGATCCCATTATAGTTCTCACCGAACTGTTCCGTCACATTGTCCGTCTCTTCCACCAGAAATTCATGTATACGTGCCGGGGTGGAACCGCTGATCAGCATGTGATGCACGGAATCGGCTGTGATCTGAAGCACGTTTTCGGCTGTGTTCAGATGATTCTCGATCAGTGATGAAACATTCTTCATCCTGTCTTCAATGACCGCGCTGGAATTGAGCACAGCCACATTATATATGAGCTTTGAAGTATAGCCCACCATAACGGCCACAAAAATAAACACCAGTATGAGAGGTATCACCATACTGTGTTTTTTATGACTGTATTCGTCTGAAACCTTGAATCTGTTTTTCTTTTTCTTATCCAATATACGCACCCTGTCCTGCGATGATCCCTTCAGATCATTCTATGGTAAAATATTTTTCGGGAACCTCCAGCTTGGTCACGCCCATGTAATGTCCCGGATCACCCATTATATATGTATCCTGATAGATCAGGAATATCTTATCGGATCTTGCTCCGGTCTTTGCCTCCGTATACTGGGATCCGTTCCACTCAGCCTTGGGTGAAAATACACGGTACGCCTTGGACAGATCATTGATATCAGTGAGATCGCTCTCACCCAGGATCACGTTTCTGGCATGCTCTGCCAGCCCCGCAGAACATGCATATCCGTAGGAATAAGTCCAGGTTCCGAACCTGCCTGCGCCCCCCTTTTCCACTACCGCTTTTTCCACCTTGTCGAGGATCTTTTCAAAATCACCCTCCTCGTTACTCAAGTCAAGATCCAGAGCTCCGGGATAACCCATGAGAGGAGAGGGGAGGTCTGCTTCTATAAAGTAGCCCCCATGCTCCATAAGCGCTTTTATAAGCGGCTCCGTATGGGCATCATTCGTGCAGAAATACGCCGAATTGGGACCGTATTTTTCCACCCACTCGGGCACGTGCTCGGTGATAAAAAACTGGGCTCCGGGAACTCCCACCTCCGTCGTGGGATCGGGAGCTTCCTCCATCTCAAATTTCATGTCGAATTCCCCACAGGCTGCCCTCATGATGGCCACCAGTCTGGAAACGGTCTCATAGGAAAGATGACGGGGGAACGAGATATGTACAAAGGTGTCGCAGCCCAGCTCATGCGCCGTATGTATCATCAGATAACCACGTCCCACGAAATCGGAGCAAACCACAAAATCCGCAACCTCCTCGATATCGGCGAAATCCTCGTAGGGCTCTCCGGCGATACAAAGGATATCAGGTCTGGTCTCCTTTATCCTGCGGAAGGCTTCCACTGTCCCGTCCACAGCCTGGTTGACAATGATGGCCTTCATCTTCGGATCCTCGGACAGGTTCACGATAGTCTGGACCGTAACCTCGAATTCCTCCGTAAAATTATCAGGATAAATGGCAAGGGTCACCCGGTCCTCACCATATTTTTCCTGAAAGGCTTCAGCACCGCGCCTGTCATCCTCCGACTGGGAAAAAGAACCGGTAACTATGCCTATGCGAAAGTCATCTGTATCATCCTCCTCAGGAGCCTGTTCCTGAGTTTCTCCTTTATCCCCTGTCTTTTCTTCGGTCTCACCGCTGCCCGTGTTGACAGCCGTATCGGATACAGCCGGTGAACCGGAACATGCCGTCATCAATACGACCATGGCCGCTGTAAGGAAAATGCTTATCAGTTTCTTTGTCATATATGTCCTCCTACCTCACTTTTGTCGATATGCCCACGCTGTCAGGATTCTTCGCTTCGCTCAGAATGACATGACCGGATATCAGAATGACATGACCGGATATCAGAATGTCATGACCGGGTGTCATTCCAAAACGTCGATTATCTTTGCCACCAGCTCGGATCTTTTACAAGGCTTCACCACATAGCCCTGAGGCCGCAGCTCGGTCAGAGTCTGGAGTACCGCACTCTTCTCGCTCACCCCGGTCAGAAAGATAACCGGGATATCGCACCAGTCCGATGACGCCTGTATACGTCTCAGCACCGCCGGACCGTTTTCATCCGGCATCAGATAATCCAAAAGGATAAGATCCGGTATCTCCCTGATAAGGGACTTATAAGCATCTGCACCCGATCTCACACAGGTCACCCTGTAAAACTCCTCCAGCTGTTCCTTGATATGAGCCAGATAATCGGGATCGTCATCCACCACCAGGATATTCTTTTTTGTATAGTATTCCTTTTCATTGACATATTCGCGGAATAGAGAAAGATTCTGTTCCTTTCTCTTTTCCACCGTAGTCTTTATTTCCGCCAGCTTTTCCCTTAAAACGGTGAAGGAAATGGGTCTGGGCAGAAAGAGCACACTTTCCAGCCGCGAATACCGGATAAAAACCTCTTCGTCCTTTTTGTTCGTGACCACTACCACCAGGCATTCTCCCCGGCTGACAGCGTCATGGATCACATTATAGGATGCTATGGACTCCTCATTCTCATCTCCCAGGCATATGATCACCACGGGAGGCAGACCGTCCAGCATGATATCGAAAAGTGTATTTCTGTACGGTTCGCAGCTCAGGGGATTAAAACCCTTTTCACTCTGCAGAAAAGAACACACATCCTTGACAATACTTCTGTTTTTACCTGTTACAAGAATATTTAATCTCATTATCGTCCTTACTGTTTTACTAATACGGTTCCGGTAAAGTTACCCTTGCCCTTCACCTCAAAGCCTTCGTCTTTTGCGGTGAAGTCAAAATCCTTCTTCTTAAGCTTAAAGGTATTGCCGTTAAGACTCACGGTGAACCAGGACAGCTTACCCTTTTTAGGATCACCCTTGCTACCTGTAACCACGGCTGTGGTCAGATCAGCAGGCTTTATGTCAAAGCCGATCCTCTGATTCTTAAGTTCCTTATTCACAGCCTTGATAAGCTTTTTCTGTTCCTTCGTCGCGCTCTTTGACGCCTTGAAACCAACGGTGAAGAAGGGCTGCTTTTTGCCGGATGCATCCTTATTGTTTTTAAACTTATAAACAGGCGCGGCATAACCGTGTATCTCACCCTCCACCTTTACCGTGACATCGCCTGTTTCCTTTCCGGCCTTTGCGGTGGCTGCGGCCACATGCTTCTTCTGGTCATAGGTCACATAGGTGGTCGCCCATACGCTGTCAACAAGAAGCTTACCGTTTTCATCCTTTACACTGCAGGTCACATCCGTCTTTTTCAACGGTCCGGTCAAGCCGTTTTCATCCCCGCCCTGCTGAGCTGATGATGATGTGTCATCTTTTTTAGCTGATGATGTGTCGTCCTTCTTATCCGAAGAGGAGGAAGCATCCGGCTTAGTGCTTGATGTATTATCAGGCTTAGTGCTCGATGATGTATCCGGCCTCGTACTCGATGTATTATCAGGTCTTGTGCTCGATGATGTATTCGGCCTCGTGCTCGATGAAGAAGTCGAACTCGACGATGAACTCGACGACGAGCCCGAAGGATCATCAGGCTCCACACTCTTATTAATCTTCCATGCGGGATAGAGTACGGTATCCTCATCAAAGCTTACGCTTTGTTCCAGATCATATACCTTTGCCCCTCCGTCAGAAAGAGCCCAACCATCCATAGTATACCCGATTCTGGTAAAAATTGCATCCTCAAGGGTGAAGGCGGAGCCCACACCATGTATTTCAGACCAGCTAAATCCCGTTCCCCTGATGCCCTTTTCATATGTCACCCTTATGGTCTCATCCCACGAAGGATAAAGGATCATATTGCCTGACACCGTCACAACCTCCTGCAGGGCATACCCCTTGCCCATGCCGTCAGAAGCGGTATTCCAGCCCTTTTGTACCGCGTTTGCCTTTGTATAGGTCTTTCCCCTCAGTATCACATCGCTGTTCTCAGGCACCTGATCATCATATTCCTGCCCCTGTACACCGTCTCCCGGCTTATAACTGATCTTCCTTGACTCTTTCCATACCGGATACAGAGTGACTCCTTCATCCCTGTCATATGAAGCTCCCAGATCAAAAACCTTTGCCTCTCCGTCTGTTTTGGACCAGCCGGTCTGGACAAAACCTTCCCTGGTAAATACGGCACCCTTCAACATAAGAGGCTCACCGCCTATCTTCAGGGCTTTGATACTTTCTCCGCTGCCGTTTACACCGGGCTTATAGATGACCGTATTTATAGCGCAGACTTCCACATAATCGTATTTTCCGGTTCCATCGTAGTAATCGCAAAAATCAATATAGCCATTATTACCATTACTCATGCCTATGGCATAATTCCCGTCCTTTGCCGTCTTATATCCCCAGACCGGCATCTTTATGCTCAGGCTTTTGTACACAGGGTATCTGTTTTCACTGTCTGTACATTCGGAAAGATCTATCAGAAGACTTCCCCCATATACATTCATATTGACAAGAGAAGACGAGTACGTTCCATAAAAGAATCCATACTGGCTTCCTTTCGCCTCCAGTCTGCCATCGTAGATATCCACATACCGGACCTGAGCACAACTTCCATAACGCTGTACTATTTTACTGCTTCTCGGATTCAGCCTGACAAGACCGCCCCGAATGACCAGTCTGTGATCTTTGTCTGCGCTCATAACCATATGTTCACTCTCGCAGTAAAGACTGCCGCCTGTAACGGAAATAAGATTTTGGTCATCGCCATTAGATCCGCTTGCCGCACGAAAAGCCATATTATAATAGTCTAAAGTCTCGTTTCCGTTATAATAAGGGAACGTATTATCCCGGCATTCTGACACAAAGCTCACATTTCCGCCACTCTGAGCATAATCATAAAGACTTACCGCTCTGTTATAAGCGGATACATACAGATCGCCCCCCTTTATATCAGCCTTCGACCCCTGCAGGCCGCATACGCCGCGGGGATCGTATCGGGTGATATTTTCAGGGTTCTTACCGCCTGTAGCCATTATGACCACATGACCTCCGGTCTGTGTAAATATACCATGATCAAATTCATTCAGATCTATTCCTAAACAGCCGGCCCGGACGTTCAATTCACCCCCGGTGACGGTTATATTCCCGGCAGATATACCATAATCACTTTTGCTGTCCGATTCAGTTATTTCTTTGTCCGCCTTTGATCCCGTCACATCCAGATTTCCGCCTGAAACATAAACATCACCATAACAGAATATTCCGTATTGTCCTCCCGAACAAACATCCACACTGCCGCTCTTCATTTTCACATCATTATTTACATACATGCCGAAAGATGACCCCGCCAGATCCAGATGACCGTCGCCCGTTATCTCAAGATCACCTCCGATATATATGCCATGACTGGGGGTGGCATCCCCCAGACCTATGGAGGATACTCCCTCAAGATTTATTATAAGAGAAGAATCACATTCTATGCCGTATGTCCCCGCTTCTTCACCTTCGGCGCACTCTTCTTCGCCAAAAACATCGGTCATACCTTCAAACCCTGTCAGGGTGAGAGTGCCAGACGCCGGATCATAACTGTACCCTTCTCCCGACAGGGCATCGTCAGTCACTGCCTTCCCCCAAAGATTCAGGTATGTCTTTGAAGGAGCCACTCCCCCCGAGATATAAGCATATCTGTAATCCTGATACAGATCCTCCACCACGACAGCGCTCTGGGCCGAAGCTCCGGCTTTGATCACCGCATTTTTATTGATAAAAACACGATTATAATAGGACGTATGGGGTTTGATGATCCCGCTCTTTGAAGTCGCTGTGACCGTACCGGCTTCATATCTCACATCATAGTATCCATACCCGCCGTCCTGGCCATCGCCTTCTCCTTCCCCGGGATTATCAGAGTCTGTCACACTATCTATACTCCACCCTGCATTTCCCTTATTCTCCAGATTCAGGGTACCTCCCTCCATTAACAGAGCATCCGAGTTCTCTGTATATGCCTTAATAAGAACAGGCTCAAAGGTATACGACTCTCCTCCCTGAGTCACCGTCTTTGAATTGCCTGTGGTATAAAGATTCATCGATCCGCCCTTCATGACCACTGCTTTTGCACTATCGCGGGTGGAATAAACAGCTGCCGCATCAGAGGCTGTAACCGTGACATTTATCTCACCGTAATTCATCACTACACCATCGGCGCCGGGATACATATTATCTACCCATAAACCATAATGTCCGGCATATATGTTAAGGATCGAAGGGCCGGATTTTTTGAAATCATTCTTCCTGCCGGTATAGTCATAGGAGGATCTGGCAAAAATACCCGCCTGCGACAGATCAGCACCGGCTGTGGCTGTGCCTATGGTAAGGGTACCCTCCCCTGCCACTTCAAGTGATACGTCACAGGAATAGATCCCGTATGTCACTACCGCGATCTCATCTTCCGAAGCCGGGATGGGATCGATCACATTATCTGCGCCCACGGGAACTATTGTAAGCGTGTTCAACGCATAGTCCGCGATCTGTACCTTTTCTTCACAGTCCGCGTCAGCCTCCTTTGGCATAGTGGTGTCATTAAGGGCAACGATCCCTGCGCGTCTCACCATATCCGTATTCCATTCATTTATGTCCTTATAGGAATCTATGTGAGCACCCTTAAGTGTCAGCGTGGAAGTTGTGGGATCGTATTTTACACTTCCGTCCCCAACTACATCATCCTTATTCTCCACTGTCACCTGCGTGTCACCGATCCAAAGGGCGTAGGATCTGACTCTCCATACGGGATACAGGACCAAATTTTCATCTGTCCCATAAGAAGATAAAGGCTCATATTCAACCGTATCATTTTCACCGTCAGCACTCCATCCAATGAATTCCAGATCATCATTGCCAAATATATTACCCCTTATGGTAGAAGCTATGCCCTTATGTTTCACATCCACGACAGGAGAGACCCCCTGAACACGGTGTCCCGGCATATATGTAATGGTACGATCCTGCTGCCATACGGGATAGACCGTAATATCCTGATCCTTCCCATAAGTGGCCGTAAAAGAATAATCTGCCGTGGCCGATCCGTCTGTTTTGCTCCAGCCTATCTGGGTATAACCCTCACGGGTAAAGAGGGCATCGGAAAAGCCTATGCTATACCCCTTTTTCTTCTTGTCGTATACGGCATCATCATTTATGGCTGTGCCATACGCTCCCGGATCATAAGTTATAATTATGTATTTTTCCCAATAAGGATAAAGATCCAGGTCCTCAGTCCCTGAATAATATTCGCCGAAGGTATGATCTTTGGTCGTGCCATCAGATCTGACAGACCATCCGTCCTGATAGTAAAGACCTCTGCTATCAGTATATTTTTCATAATACAGATAGACGCTTGTATTATCCCCGGTCTTATATCTGTACTGTGGATCCGGGTCCGTTGTTTCAACCGCATGATCTCCGCCGGAGTATCTGATCTCATACATCCTCTCCCAGGCGGGATAAAGGGTAAGATCCGCATCCGCAGTGTATTTATCTTCCGGATCATATTCACTTAACTCTCTGTCTTTATCCGTGGTCCATCCCCTGCAGATATACCAGTGACCGTCCCCATCCTTTGTCTTGTCAGCAATATCCGTATTTCCCATGTTCAGAAAACTGCGTATAGTAAGATCCGCTCCGGGACATTTTACATCTTCATAAGCCACATCACCGGTCTTTTTCCCCTCAGGAGGATAAAGTCCGAAAAGATACTTAACCGTATGGTTGATCTCCCAGAAAGGATAGAGCGTCATATCCTCATCCGCTTCATAGGTTCCACCCAAGGCAAAATCTTTATCCCCGCCGTCCGTCTTAGACCAGCCAGTCTGGGTATATTTACCCCTTTTATCTTTGAATACCGCTGATGAAAGAGTAAGGGGCGAGCCTACATATTTTTTTGAAGGTGAGATCACAACCGTACCGTCAGAATAAGCACCGCCGTTATAAGTCACCTGCCTGTAATTGTCCTCGTCAAAATATGCCTTAATAGCCACATCATTCGTTCCCAGGGTAAATGTGGTGGTCGCAGCTGTCTTTTCTGCCAGGGTGATACCACCGGATACTACCTGCCAACGATTAAATTTATAATACTGAGCCGGTATAGCTTCAATAGTGATAAGGCTATTCCCTGTCGCTCTGACAGGCGACAAAGTGATGATACTGCCTCCTTTTTTTGCTACGCATCGTCCCTCACCCTCATTTGAAAAACTGATCTCGTACATGGCCGACTCAGCTAATTTTCCGTCTGCGCCAATGGAATATCCTTCTACTCCGGTGAGCTCAATAACGCCCACCAGATCAGCCGTCATGCCGCCATTGATCACAGGTCTGGAAGAATGGAATGCTTCATCATAATTTGGATAGATCATTATAAGCGTACCGGCAGGAGGCGTAAATACATTGTTTTCATTCCCATATGCATATGCATATATATAACTGTTCCAATCCTTAAACAGACCGCACTTATCACCACTTAAGATCGTCTCACCTGCCAGATAGATACCGGGACGACCAATTGCATCGGAATCATGAGCGGCTCCGTTATAAAAATGTACAGCTTCACCGACCTCGGGAACCGTTGCAACAACGGTGCAGCCATCAAGACTGATATTATATACATTGTTTGAGTATTTGCCGGCGTTATTTGCGTATATTCCGTATAATGGCGCCGTTATCCGTGAGTCCGTAAAAGTACAGAGTGATCTATCACCGCCACTTGACTGCCACATGTCAATGCCTCTTGATGTATCACCGCCGGTAACGGTCACAGTCGAAGCATCAAGCCTAAGAGGGATGCTTTTAGTATTGATTCCAAAATTCTGTGCATCTTCACTTCCGTTTACAGTAATTTCCGTATCTGATATCATACTTTGAGTGTTAACACTCCGATCTACAATGATACCATAGGCAGATCCCTCATTTCCGTCAAAGGTATTTACCTCTATTAATGACTTTCTGCCATTCTCCTTTGATGATATGATATTAAAACTGCTGCATTCACCAAGATAAACGCCATAAGCTGTTTCACTTCCGGGATTGCCCTGATCTCCGGCGCTTACTGTGATCTGACAGTCCTTAAGGGTGAGTGATCTGTTTTTATCATCGTCCACAGAAATATATGCGCCATAAACACCTCGCTCTGAATTCTCGGTACCTCCAAGGCTCGTAGCCGTGACCTGACAGTTCTCAAGCTCCACATCATCACTACTTGTAAGCAATCTGATACCATATACATTCGAAAGATCTCCACGATTTTGTTCTACCTCTACCACGCAGTTTTTAACAGATATTCCACCTGCGCTTCCGTCATAATCGGAACTCTGATTCAGATACATACCATAAGGATTGCCTGTCTTTTCTCTTTCCCTGGCTCCGGTTATAACACTGCATTCGGTATCGCTGATATTTATCTCACCACAAACAGAGGTCAGATATAAGCCCGAAATGTTCGGATAATTATTATGTCCTTCCCCTGTAAAAATCAGCTTAAACTCAGAATCTCTTACAGTTACATTTCCCGAATACTCCGCATATATTCCATGAATGCCATCATAAGGAATGTATTTTGTCATAATGTCAGCTCTGCAGCCACTCACAAATAGTTCCGGATGATTACCGGCAGAATAGGTCCAACTATTTTGCTCCGCATGGATCATAGCTGTTGTGTCATAAGCAAAGTCAACAGATATCCCGTCTTCCCCGATAAAATCGTCAAAGGTGATATTATACACAGACAGTTTACAGTTATAGTAGCCCGCAGCCATCAGAGGCGTAGTCAGACAGCGTCCATTATAATCGCTGTCATATGTGGGATCTATACCACCCGTTGTCTTACAATTAGTCACGGTCAGGGAGGATTCACCGGTCACAGTATACTGGTTTCCGTTCATATGTATGATATGGCCATTAAGGCACAGCTTCACATCCTGTGCCTCATCACCTGTTCCGCTGACACTATATGATCTTGACTCTGCCAACGTCACATCTTCCGTCAGGTACCAGTTACCCGTAGTGGTAGGAAGCTGTGCATTACCATGTTCCGAAGGTACCCATGCATTCCATACCAGATTTCCGTTATGATCAGTACCACAGCTTTCACCACCGCCACAGAAGCAATGAGCACTGTGAGCACCCGACGCCGGGTCCCCTACTATATCTTCCGCTATAGTTTCCGTATTCTCCCCTGGATTCAGATCACCGATGTGGCTCTCGTCATCTATATTAACATCCTCAACCGCACTCCCGCCGACATTCTCCTCAATGCTATCTACGGGATCGGCATCCTCCACTACAGCTGTGTCAGCATCCTCCTCGCCAGCCATAACACTATCTGCAGAGCCTGACTCAGCCGCAATAACTGCTGCAGGCTGCAGACTGCCCATGAGCATCGCCAAAGCTGTAATTATCGATAAAACCTTTCTCCTCATGCCATATCCCTCCATCACGATCTAAAATTCTTACAAAAAACCACTATATATGATACAGTAAAATCCCCCGGCAAACAACAATTCACGCTTATTATGTCGTTTCTTCAGCCTGATCTGTGAAACAGTGATAAGGTCATCACAAACAAAAAAGCGGCGGCTTTGACAAGCCACCGCTTTTACCTGCATCACTTCTTAAGGGGTATCACCAGAACATCCATATAATCGCCTTTTCCGGTTACCTTTATGCTGTCAGTACCTATCTCGAAATCAAAGTTTTTCCCGCCCTTAAGCGTATATCTGATACCGTTTATGGTCAATATCAGTTTCTTAACCTTGGTACCCTTACTGTCCATATCCCAGGACTCCACTGTGGCGTTGGACAGATCCGCCTGCAAAATGGTGAATTCAAAATTTCTTTTTTTCAGCACTTTGTTGATCGCTTTGATCCGGGCCTTATCTTCCTTTGAGATTCCTTTTTTCGGTTTGAATTTAAGCGTAAAGACCGCCTGCTTTCCCGTAACGGCAGTGGCGTGCTTAATATTCTTGAACTTAAGCTGCGGCGTGGAACAGTTCAACAACGGGAAATCCACCGCGATCACCATATCACCCACCATGAAGACATTATCGGATAACTGCTTCATATCCTTTGGCTTGTATTTACTGCCTGTATAGGTGACATTATCCGCGTAAACTATCTTTAAGGTCACATTGGCGTCGGCAGCGATGATGGACAGCGGTTCCGTCATGACAGGCACCTGACTACCATTAAATCCGGGGAGGGTAAAATTATAATCAAAAGTATTATTCTTTATATCAGGTATCGGCACCGGTATCGGATCAGGTATCGGCACCGGTATCGGATCAGGTATCGGCACCGGTATCGGATCAGGTATATCATCAGTCATATTACTATGAGTGTCAGTATTATTATCAGGGATCTTCCCCGAGCTCAGGGACAAAACCACCTTCACCTCAGACTCATTATAATTCAGGGACCTGGCCGGAAAAGTGATATTAACCATATCACCATCCGAGCAGTTATTTAATCTGACACTCAGCTTATCATCCTTTATGGTGCATTCCGTCACATTACTCGTACCGACGACAGAAGGCTTCCCTTCCAAAAAGACCACATTCTTTGCATCATCAGGCAAAAGCTTCGACATATTTTCTTTTGTAAAGACTGCCATCCTGTCCTCATCATACTTCACCAATCCGGGGACTGACACCTTTAAACCTGCCGCAGGGACTATCCTGTATTCCTTACAGATCAGGCTTTCATTTGCAGGAAGAACATAGCTCCGGCTCCTGTTTCCCACTAAAATATAAGCTCTCGCCGTATAATTACCCACATCCGAATAAACACCGCTGGTCCCGATCTTCAATTCATCACCATTAACCATACCTGTAGCTATGGGTTCAGGCGCCTTGAGAGATCCGTTATAAACATATTCGGACTCATCTTCCCACCGGATCCCTACCTCCCTGGGCAAAACCATGATCTCATCTTTTGCGGAGTAATATGAACCAAGGGTGCTCTGCTGAGGAGTAAATATGGTACGGAAGGTATAGTTTCCGGCTTCCAGTTCCTTAATGCTCACATTGGCAGAAAACGCCCCGCGCTCATCCACATCCTTAGCAGCTATATTCCAGGTTTTCATTACCACATCATCCGAGAAATAAGCGTTATTATAGCTGCTGTTATACACAAGCTGCAGTCTGCCTCCGACTACTCCCTCGCCGGATTCCACATATACCCTCATGGAAGCATTGTCGCCATATGTGATAATACCTTCGCCATCACTGATCACCGTCGATGTAATGGGCGTAAGTATGGCGTATTCCTTCGAGAAGAGCCCGTTTAAAACAGGTGAAGATATACTGATATTGACCATTCCCGTCCTTTTTATATCACTGGCATTCAGGACAAAAAAACCTTCCTCATCCGTTGTCTCATAATACGTTTCTCCGTCTATTGAAATCTGCACTTCCTCATCTACAAGAGGCAGCTCATACGACAGACGAGGCTTAAGCGGATTCGGGATCTTCTCCTTAACGGCAAACCTCATATTCTCATCCTGTTCTATCCCTCTGTACCCGTCATACGATACATAGTTCCCTTCCGTTCCTGTCGCATTCAGGACAACGGAAATATTACCTCTTTCAAATTCCGCGGTAAAAAGCTCGTTGTCACAGGGGTCAGAAAATGTCACGCCATAACTCCGAACTCCGCTATCGGGAGAGTCTGCCCCGATCTGAGCGCCGTAATCCTCCTTTACGCTCTTATTGTATGAGAACTCCGCGGTATCTTCATCAAGTTCGATATTCTCTCCTTCACATTGAAGGGTAATATCAGGGAACGTATTCATAGCATCCGGAGTAAAAGATCTGTTTGCGCCGGTGGTATTATAGCTGACAAAACCGGCCCTGAAGGCAAGCGAACCCTTATCCACCAGCCTCAGAACTCTCATACAGGCCCATCTGTAATCACTATCCTCCGTAATGACACTGGCTATATCCGGACGGACAGTTCCATTATCATCACCGTTTCCGAACCAGTTGATACTGATAAAACCATAATAATTTTTCGAAGAAGATCCTGTCATCTCCCTTGCACTGACGGAAGGAG
>JAEEGL014903675.1_pt1 | contig 74613 bp, 58 predicted proteins | sample 9134231 | NCBI WGS metagenome assembly JAEEGL01 (sample SAMN16246548, study PRJNA631951) | gut metagenome | biome: gut microbiome; feature: rumen; material: fiber-attached | host: Bos | place: Iran: Karaj | collected 2018-10 | reverse complement strand
GTGGATGCTCCACTGGTTCTCAATGCCGTTGGCTTCCCAGTCGAGAGTAGCAGTGGTGAATGTGGTGGCAGTAGCCTCGAGGCCGCTCGGGTCGAAGCAAGGCAGACTGTCGGTGATGAAGTTGCCAACAGCCCAGTCGGATATCAGTTCTTCAGTAGCATCGCAGATGGCGCGGACGCGGAACTGATACTGGGTAGTGGGAGCCAAGCCGGTGACAGCATAGCTGGTAGCATTGCTGACAGCAACTGCTTCGGGCCAGGTGGCCTCGTTGGCAGCCTTGACAGCGACTTCATAATCCATTGCAGAACCACCCCAGTTCAGAGTAGCACCGTTGTAAGAGATGTTCGTAGCACTGAGAGCGCCGGGAACACGGCAGCCGGCACCGCAAGTGATGAGATAGATGTCGCCGACAGTTGTGATGGCTGTACCTGCAGCTTCAGGGTTAGTGTAGGTGTAACCTCCCGGACTGTCGCGGTAGACATAACGACCCTTGGCTACACCGTGGTTGTGGGCAGCGAAGGTAGCGCCAGAGGTGTAGCTACCGTTGTTACGAACAACAGAAACAAGGATGTTGCTGTGGCCGTCCCAGGTGAAGGTAGTGTCGAAGCCGTGGAGCTGAATACCAGTATTGTCATAGCTGAAGCTTGCATTGTCGATTACCTTGACAAAGACGTGCGTTGTCGAGTCGGGCAGGATCCAGGCAGTGGAGAGGTTGTCCTCGGGAACGTTGGCCAGGTAAACGGTCATATTCTCGTACTCGTCACCGGCAGTGGTAACCGTCGGTTCGAATGCAAGAGCAGTGATGTCGCCATCCATACCGGCAAGATAAGCCGAGTCGATGATGGTCTGGACATAGCCGTAGTTGTAGAAGCTGTATCCGATCGGCGAGTAGGTCGAGGTGCTCGAGGTGAGAGTGGTGTCGAAGTTCTGATACCAGGTAGCGTTGTCGCACATTTCGGTGACGAAATGGTAGGCGTCGCTGGTGAGACTGGTATCGTTGGTGCAGAGTTTGCGCACCCATACAACGTACTCGCTCATAGGCTCAAGGCCGGTCAGCGTGATGCTGTTGGTCTGGGTCTGGAGGAAGACATTCTGGGCCGGGGTGCCGGGATACGGACGGTAGATCACCTCATAGTTGGCAGGTGAAGGACCTATCCACGAGAGGCTGGCCGAAGTCGACGAAGCATAGTTGAGAGTGGTGGCCACAGGACGCGGGCAGGCGCTCTCTTCGATGTGGATGTTGTCGACGGCTGCAGCTTCCGGATAGGTGGCATAGCTCGAAGTGCTCTGGTTGAACCAGAAGAAGGCGACACGGCGGATACCGCTGACAGTGTCGAACGAAGCCGAGTAGGTGTTCCAGTTGGTATCCAGATAGATAGTAGCTATACGATACAGGTCGTTGACATTGCCCCACGGCGAGGTGATGCCGCTGTTGGAAGGAACTGTCGGGATGGCGGGATCGACGAGGAAGACCATCAAGGCGTCGTAGCGTGCTTCGATTGTACCACCAGCGCGGGCATCAAACGTGACAGTGAAGCTGCTCTGGTTAGGACCGAAGTCCACATCGCGGTAGACGGCGGCATTGACGACGGCGTCGTTAACATAGGGACGATAGGTAACGCCACTGTCAGCCGATACATACATACTGTACTGGCTGGTGTTGCCGTTGGTATTGGCGGCGGTGCCGCGATACCAGTCATACGAAGGATTGTTGGTGCTATGCTGCCAGTTGGCCCACTCAGCAGGATCCTCGAAATTGTAGCTGTAAGGCAGAGTGGCAGGTGCCTGGGTGGTGTTGAAACCGCAAGCGTCGCGGCTGTAGTCGCCAGTGTCGGTAGCGCTGCAGATTGCTCTTACATAGTATTCGCCCTGATACGAAGCCGGCAGACCGGTCAGCGTGAACGGGTTGCTGTTGGCGATGACAGTGGTGCCAGTACCTTGCTGGAATCCGGTAGGACCATACTCGATCTGCCACTGCGAAGCGTTGGCACGGTCGTTCCAAGCCAGGTCAACAGTGTTGGTGGTGGCGTTGGTAGCCGTCAGGTCGTTAGGACGCTGGCAGGTAGGAATAAGCTCGAGGGTGATGTCATCAATGACAGGGTAGCAGTAGGTAGAACCAGTCGAGGGTTTAGCCAAGAAGGTTATGTAGCGGCCGGTGTCAGTATAGCTGTCAAAAGCCACCTCATAGGGACGCCAAGCGTTGGCACCTTCGTAGTTGAGTGTGATGGTATCCACAGCGACAAAGGTACTTATGTTGCCAGGTGTGGTGCAGACACCCACAATCACATCAGCCACATAGGTTGTCGTGCTGGTCGGGTTGTAGGCGTAGAAGTAAACCTGAAGGTCGCTGGCACTGTATATGTTGTCAAGCTCGGGCAATGAGAAATAGGTATCATACGCGCCTGACGAGCTTGAGTTGTACATATACATAGCGCCACCTGTTGTACCAGAGTGGTTATAGGAACCATTGATATAAGGATAAGTCGAGCTGTAGGTCGAGCCATAGCTCCAGCAGTAGGGAGCGTGGACACTTGAACCCGTACCCCAGCTGCTGAAAGTCTCGGTCTTAGGCAGCGAGTTGATGGTGCCGCAAGTAGTGGCAAACTGATAAGCAAACGACCAGTTGCTGCTGTCGCTGTTACCGCAGATACCGCGGACATAGACGTCATACATAGTGCTGTGGGTAAGACCTGTCAGCTGTGTGGTGTTGCCAGTAACTGAAATCACCGTACCGGTGCCGTGTTCGAAGCCTGCAGGACCGTACTCTACAACGAAATTGGTCGTTGCGGTGTCCGTCCAGCTGATATTGGCAGAGGTCTGGGTAATACCCGAAGCGGTTACGTTGGTAGGACGGATGCAGGGGTTCATATAGTTGACCTCGATATTGTCGAGATAGAGGTAAACGTAAGAACCGCTGTTACCTGCGGTCAGGGCGATGTTACCCTCGGGCTGGCCGACGAAGGAGACCTCAAAGGGCACCCAGGTGTTGGCAACAGTGGAGACACTGCCAACAGCGTGGAAAGTGGAGAAGTCGGTAACATCGGTAATCACACCGAGATCCAACTGATAGCCATTGCTGCTGTAGTAGACAAAACCGCTGAGGAGAAGGGTGTCGATAGGAGCATCCATCTTGGGCAGAATCAGAGCTGTGTGGGTGGTGCCACTTGCATAGAAATACATCGACTTGCCGTCGCCCAGGGAGTAGCTGGTGGAGATATAGGGATAGTTCGCGTTGTAGTCGCTGAGCTTGAACCAGCAGCTGGGAGCGGGAGCAGCAGATCCTGTTGTCCAGGTCGAGAAATTCTCACTGAAAGGAACAGGCTCACCAACACAGTCGGTAAGAACGGTCTTGACAGTTGCAAAGGTGTCGGTACCACAGAGGTGATAAACGCGGATCTGATACTCGGTGTAGGGAGTCAAACCGGAAATGGTAGCACTGGTAATTGAGGTGCCGGCATAGTCAACGGTCCAGGAAGCGTCGTTCACAGCCTTGTGCTCAACATTCCAGGAGGTCTCATCAGCACCGGCAGCCCACATCAGGTCGACAGTGGTGCTGGTCTTGCCGGTAACGACGACGAGAGGAGCGGCGCAGGAAAACTCGACAGCGCAGGGAGCACCACCAAGGATGATGTTGTTACGAACACTGAGCGAAGTACCGCCAGAGTATGTAAAGGGATCGTAGGGACCGCTGTCCTGATATGCGTAACGGGCAGAACCGCTGGGAGCAGAGTGGACGTAACCGGAATTACCGCTGACATAACTACCTGTCATATCGCGCATAATGACGACCAGGTTGTCGCTACCGTTGTAGTTGAACGGAGTGGTCAGGGTGAAAGTAGTCCATTGGTTGGCTGTCAGGGTGACAGGACCGCCGTTGTAGACCAGGGTGAGGTCGGAAGGATGGACATAGTTGCTGGCAGTAGCAGCACTATAGTGTCCCATATAGATTTCATAGGTACGCTGCTGAGCAACTGCAGACCACATAAAAGAGACATTGTCGATCTGTCCGCCGTGGCCGATTTCGGTAGCGGTGTAGATCTGCTGTGTCAAGCCATAGTTGTATAACGAATAGCTTGGCAGGTAGGTGCTGGTAGAAGTACCGTTGCCGATGGTGTCGCTGAAAGCGAGGGCGTCATCCACCTGCATACAGCCGAAACCGGCAGTGGTGAAGGAGACCATAGCAGGCATACCGTCGCTATCATCGCAGGAAGGAACAACCGAAACGGTGTAATCCGAACCGGCATCGAGACCGCCAACCATAGCGAACATATCAGGAGTGGTGACTGTTGCGGCAACACTGTTGGCAGTGTCGTAGACAGTGACGATATAGCTGTTGGGCAGCGGAGTGGAACCGATTGCATTGGTCCAGGTAATATAAGCCGAAGATGTGGAAACTTCCTGAACAGTGACTTCGTCAATGTCGCGGCAGGAAGGCATATCCTCACACCTCACGTTAAGCTCGAAGCCGGCATAGACAACGGAGACGTCGGAATGGAACAGGAGGGTGATGGGGCCGCCCTGAGTGGTGACAGTGTCGATGGTCGGGTTGGAACTGTTGATTTGAGCCAACATTGTTCCACTGGCAGAAGTACCGGCATAGACGCGAAGATAGTCAATAGTACCTTCAGTAACACCAGAACCCCAGAACTTGAAACGTTTGGTGTCATCATTAGGATAGAGTGTCAGCGTGTAGTGGCAGTTGTTGCTGTAGTTGCCGGTGGCACCGCCGTCGTCATAGATGACAGCGTTGCAAACGTACATTACGGAACTGCCGGTGACACCCATCTCAATGGAACCGGGAGAGAAGGTCAACGGACCTACCCAGAGGCTGCTGTCGTCACCACAGACGGAACGGACATATGCCTGATAAATCAGGCCTGACATCAAATTGTCAATCACATACTCTGTATCGATTACACTGATAAGGTTTTCGACTGTGTCGGGGCTAAAGCCTTGTTCGCCGACGGCAATCACCCATTCGGTAGCATCGCCTGTCTCAACCCAATTCAACACAATACTGTCGGCCTGGGAAGCGTTGACGGTAAAGTCAGTGGGTAATTGACAATTGAGCATAGTAATGATAACGTTGTCGACAGCTGCAGGAGGCATAGAACCGCCGCTGGCGTCGTTGGCCCACATAAAGACGAGCATATAGTCACCTGCACCAACGTTTGGCGTGGCGACACAGGTCTGCCAGCTGTCGTGGCCGTTCATTTTGCCGCCAAGGTCAACCCAGCCGGCAGGAGTGGAGGTGGTGTAGCTGTAGGCGCTGGTGCCGCCCTCGGGGTCGTGGCCAGCCTGGAGGCTGTTGATTGCCGTTGCCGGAGCAATCCAGGCACGCAGGTAGTCATAGTTGGTCTCGCCATTGGCTTTCCAGTCGAAGCTGATACCCAATTGGGCAGAGTCGGTGAAACTCAGCACTCGGTAGGCATAGCTGAACTGGGTGCCGCTAACATTATAGGCAAGCGAAGAACCATTATCGTTGGAGACGAAGAGTCCACTGGTGCCATTGTGTGCACCGGGGGTGCCGATGAACCACTTGTTGGTAGCGTCGTTGACAAAGCTCCAAGCGATGTCGTCGGTGGCCTCAAAGCCAGTAGTGTAGGGGAATTCGCTCACAGCGTCGCCGACAGTGGCGAAGGTGATGGAAATAGTGTCGCTGGTTTCACTGTTGTCGCACTCGGTCCACACGAGGACGGTGTAAGCAGTGCCAGAGGTGAGGTTGGACAAATCGTAGTAGGTGTCGGTAGTAGAGGTCACTGTGCCGTTGCCGGCAAGGACATCGGCAGACTCTCCCCAAATGATGCCGTAGCCGTCGGCACCGCCGTTCCATACCAGACGTGCAAAGTCGGAGGTCAGGCTGTCGACAGTCAGGCCACTGGGGGCAAAGCAGTTAGAGCAGGGGCTGCTCATTGAGAATAATGTGCCTGCCGACGGGTCATTGACCGTAAACAGAAGCACTCCACTGGCATTGTAAATCCAGATGGTGACTTCGTCGCCATACGAACCCGAGGTCCAGACAAAGCTGACAGGAGCGTCTGACGCCAAAGTGACAAAGGTCGAGTCGAGGGCCGGACCGTCACCATCGTTGTCAGCGTTGGCGGCGTCGAACGTCGCCACTGTCGTCGTTCCTTGCATCACAGCCAACGAGCCACCATTCCAACCATCGGCGTAAGCGTCTTCACCGACGATCTTGAAGGTACAGCTGTCTGACTGTGCCTGCGTTACCCAAGGCATACATAATGCCGCAATGAGTAACAATCTTTTGATAAATTTGAACATAATAAAAAGATTTGGTTAATAAATGAATTTGTGTGTATAAAATTGTTCCTTTTTTTCGAAAATCTGAAATAATTTATTTTTGATTATTTGCTTTAAAATAATGGTCTACAAGTTTTTGTTCTAAAAATAGCAAAAAAAAGAGTCTTAAATATCAAAGGTCAAATATACGATTTTTTTTTGAATAGACAAAAAAATGGAAATTTTTGCGTTATTTTAACTTTTTTGAACGACAGAGACCACTGGAAGTTCTTTTTCGAGGGGTAATTTAACACTCTACACAGTTTGAGGCTACGCAGTGCGACACAGCCACACAGGTTGAGGCTACGCAGTGCGACACACCCCCCGCTTCGCGTACCCCTCTCCGAGAGGGGATGGCGCAGTGCGGCACGCCATAACACTGAAAACCAATATGGTATATAATTCCGAATGTCACAATGTTTCACACGTTGCCTCTATGTGCAAAGAGGCTTTTTTCGATATACCTTCCCAGGCATATGTACAGTATTTGTACAGTATATGTACAGTATATGTACGCTTTGGAAGCGTACAAATACTGTACATATACTGTACAAATACTGTACATATGCCTATGCTGCCAGCTTTTTTTTGTGCTTTTGAGCCCCTGCGCACAATAAAAACAGCAAAAGCACGTTAGAAAAATTCAATCATCAGAAAACCATATATATGCAGCAGATAGAAATAATCATCGAGAACACCGGCGAGCGCCGTATGGTAGAACAGGGCCTTTCGTTGGCCGAACTGTGCGGGAAAGTGGAGCACCACTGCAAGTACCCTGTGCTTTGTGCACTGGTGAACAACAAGATAACGATGCTCCAATACCGCCTTTTCACTCCCAAAAGCGTACGTTTTATCGACATCACCCATCGCCAAGGCTACCGTATTTACATCACCTCGCTTTGTTTCTTGCTCTACAAGGCGGTGCGCGACTGCTACCCCAAAGCGGTGCTTGACATTGAACACTGGATGGTGAACGGTTTCTACTGCAAGATAGAGCCCACGGAGGACGGCTACACGCTGCCGTCGCAGCTGGAGGTGGTGCGCACGGTGCGCGACCGTATGGTCGAGCTGCAGCGTCTGGACCTGCCGTTCCTGACCAAGTCGATGCTGGTTTCCGATGCCGCCAAGCTGATTGAAGACGAGCCGATACCGGCCACCAAGCAGCTGCTGAAAGGACTGACGCAGCTGTACATAGAGATGCATTTCCTGGGCGGCACGCCCCACAAATGGGCCACACGGCTGGTGCCGTCGACGGGTGTGCTGACGCAATGGGATCTGCGTTCGTTTGCCAACGGCTTTCTGCTGCAGTGCCCCGATCCGTCGATGCCTGAAAAGCTCGACATCTATCAGGACTCGCCCAAGCTGTTCAACATTTTCCAGGAGCACCACAACTGGGCCAAACTGCTGGGCATAACCACCATCGACGACCTCAACGAAGCTGTGCGCAGCCACCGCGAGAACGAGCTGATACAGGTCAGCGAGGCACTGCACGAGAAAAAATACGCATCGATAGCCGATATGATTGACCAGCGCCGCGACAAGGTGCGTATGGTGCTGCTGGCCGGACCTTCGTCGAGCGGCAAGACAACATCGTGCCGCCGCCTGGCGGTGCAGCTGGCAGTGCTGGGTTTCGACGTCAAGCAGCTGTCGCTCGACGACTATTTCCTGCCCCGCGAGCAGACACCGCGCCAACCCAACGGCGACTATGACTTCGAGGCCATCGAGGCCCTCAACATCCCGCTGCTCAACGAGCAGCTGCAGCAGATGTTCGACGGCAAGGAGGTGAAGACACCGACATACGACTTCAAGAAAGGCGAACCGTTCTTCAGCGGACGCACCATAAGGCTGCACAAAGACAGCATACTCATCGTCGAAGGCATTCACGCCCTCAACCCAAAGCTGACATCAGACATCGACGACGAACTGAAATTCAAGGTCTATGTGTCGGCACTGACCCAGATAGCCCTCGACAAGCAGAACATCATCCGCTCGAACGACAACCGCCTGATACGCCGCATTGTGCGCGACAATAATTTCCGCGGCTACAGTGCCCTGGCCACCCTGCAGCGCTGGCCCAGCGTGCGCCACGGCGAGCACAAACACATATTCCCCTATCAGGAGAACGCCGACATAATGTTCAACTCGGCCCTGCTCTACGAATTGGGCATCCTGCGCCCCTTTGCCGAGCCACTGCTCAAGATGGTGCCCCAGAGCGCCGAAGAGTATGCCGAAGCAGTGCGACTGCTGAGTATGCTGGAGATGATCGAACCCATCCAGACCAAGTACATCCCCCCCACCAGCATCCTGCGCGAATTCCTGGGCGACAGCAGCTTTGAGTATTAGAAGAACTAGATTTTTCTAGAAATTCTAGAGTTTCTAGAGAATCTAGAGCTTCTAGAATTCTAGAAAAAATTTTTTCTTTCAATGCAATAAAGTGACGGCCGGAGCGTTTTAGAGGTGCTTTTCGCGATAGTAGCTCAGTTGGCAGAGCGGCGGCTTCCCAAGCCGCAGGTCGCGGGTTCGAACCCCGTCTATCGCTCAAAAAAAAAAAAAAAAAAACTTTCAAAAACTGCTGTATTTTTTCTTTTTGCCCACGAAAAACAGACATTTTTTTGGCAAAAATGCACTATTTAAGATTTATTAACAATTTTCATTACACTAAAAAACACCATTTTAACAAAAAAGATTCATTTTGTAAGACAAAAATCGTCACAGAATGAAAAAATTGATGTACTTTTGCAGCCGTTTTCAAAGAAAAAAATAATCAGAATTATGTATCTTACACAAGAAAAGAAACAAGAAATATTTGCAGAATATGGCCAGGGTGCCAAAGATACCGGCTCGGCCGAAGCACAGATTGCCCTCTTCACCTATCGCATCCAGCACCTCACCGAGCTGATGAAGAAGAACAAGAAGGACCAAGTGTCGGAGAGAGCATTGGTCGGATTGGTTGGAAAACGTCGCCGTATGCTCGACTATCTGAAAGAGAATGATATCGAACGCTACCGCGCCATCATCAAGAAACTCAACTTAAGGAAATAATAGTTTTTCATATTTATTTGGTTATGGTTGAGTCACCGGGGTACTCCTCGGTGACTTTTTTTGATTAAAAGGCCACAGCCAAACGGTGCGCCGTGACGTTCGACGCACTGATATGTCGGACAAAACAAGGAAAAAAGTAAAAAAATGAACATTATCAACAAGAAATTCGATCTCGGCGACGGCCGTATGATCGAAATCGAGACCGGCAAGCTTGCCAAGCAAGCCGACGGTAGCGCCGTGGTGCGTATGAACGACACAATGCTTCTGGCCACGGTATGTGCAAAAAAAGAAGTTGGTGAGTTTGTGGACTTTATGCCCCTCACCGTTGACTATCAGGAAAAGTACGCCGCTATGGGTCGATTCCCCGGCGGTTTCTTCAAACGCGAGGCACGTCCCAGCGAGCACGAGATTCTGATTGCCCGCCTGGTGGACCGCGCACTGCGCCCACTGTTCCCCGACAATTTCCACGCCGAGGTGCAGGTGCAGATAACCCTTATCAGTGGCGACAAAAACACGATGCCCGACCAACTGGCAGCCTTGGCAGCCGCTTCGGCTCTGGCCGTCAGCGACATACCCTTCAACGGTCCTGTCAGCGAGGTGCGCGTGAGCTACCTTGACGGACAGTATGTAATCAACACTCCGATGCAGGACATAGAGCGCGCCGACCTTGACCTCATTGTCGCCGCCACGGAAGAGAACATTATGATGGTAGAAGGCGAAATGAAGGAAGTGAGCGAAGAGATTATGCTCGGCGCCCTCAAGGCCGCACACGAAGCCATCAAGACACAGTGCCGCGTCATAGCCGAACTGACCGTCGAGGCCGGCAAGAGCGAGAAACGCGAGTACTGCCACGAGGTCAACGACGAAGAGCTGCGCCAGCGCCTGCACGATGCAGTATACCAGAAATGCTACGACTTCTCGAAACAGGGCATCGCCAACAAACATATGCGCGAGGAAGGTTTCGAGGCCATCAAACAGGAATTCATCGATGCCAACTATACAGAGGAAACTTTGACCGACGAGGTGAAGTTTATGATCGACCGCTACTATCACGACACCGAGCGCGAAGCTATGCGCGATATGGTGCTGAACGAGCGCACCCGTCTGGACGGCCGCCAACTGGACGAGATACGTCCGCTGTGGAGCGAGGTCAGCTATCTGCCCTCGGCACACGGCAGCGCCATCTTCACCCGTGGCGAGACCCAGTCGCTTTCGACTGTCACACTCGGCACCAAACTGGACGAGCAGATCATCGACGGTGCTGTCATCGAAGGCACCCGCCGCTTCCTGCTGCACTACAACTTCCCCGGCTTTGCTACCGGCGAGGTTAAAGGCAACCGCGGTCTCAGCCGCCGCGAGGTAGGCCACGGTCATCTGGCCTGGCGCGCACTGAAAGAGGTGCTGCCCACCGAAGAGGACTGCCCCTACACCATCCGCGTTGTCAGCGACATCCTTGAGAGCAACGGTTCGTCGAGTATGGCCACCGTATGCGCCGGCTGCCTGGCACTGATGGATGCCGGTGTGAAGATTCGCAAGCCTGTGGCAGGCATAGCTATGGGTCTCATCTCGAAAGGCGACAAATGGGCCGTGCTGAGCGACATACTCGGCGACGAGGATCACCTGGGCGATATGGACTTCAAGGTCTGTGGTACCCGCGACGGTATCACCGCCTGCCAGATGGACATCAAGGTCGACGGCCTCAGCTACGACGTTCTTGCCAAGGCTCTTGAGCAGGCACGCCAAGGCCGTCTGCACATCCTCAACCACATTCAGGAAACAATAGCCGAACCGCGCGAAGACTACAAACCCTTCGTACCGCGCATCGTGCAGATTCATATCCCCAAAGACTTCATCGGTGCCGTTATCGGCAAGGGTGGCGAAGTCATCCAGAAAATCCAGGCCGAGACCAACACCATCATCAATATCGAAGAGAAAGGCGACCTGGGTATTGTCGACGTTGCATCGCAGGACAAAGAAGGCATCGAGGCTGCCGTCAAGTGGATCAAGGAAATCTGCACCGTTCCCGAAGTCGGTCAGATTTACGATGCCAAAGTTGTATCGATTGTCGAGTTTGGCGCTTTCCTGGAATTCCTGCCTGGCAAAGAGGGCTTGATGCACATCAGCGAATATGACTGGAAACGCACCGACACCCTTGAGAACCTCATCCACGAGGGCGACACCATCCAGGTGAAAATCATCGCCATCGATGAAAAGACCGGCAAGTTGAAACTGAGTCGCAAGGCTCTGCTTCCCAAGCCCGAAGGCTATGAGGAGGAGAAGCCTAACCGTGGTCCGCGCCGCGAAGGCGGCAACGGTGGCGGCGAACGCAACCGCGGCCCGCGTCGCGAGGGCGGTGACAGAGGTCCCCGTCGCGAAGGCGGCAACGGTGGCCACAGAAGATAACACTGCCATACAGGCTGTTACATAAAGAGGATGCCATTCACGGCATCCTCTTTTATTTTACCCTATATCTTTTTTACCGTTTTCTTTTTCCAATTAAATAAAACTTGTATCTTTGCAAATATATTACGCATCCCACCGTTTACCACAATCAACTAACCATCAACTATTTACCATTACTACAAAATAATATGATATTCGATTTTCTGACCAACAAAAAACAAAGCAGAACCTTTGCCCCTCTAGTAACGGATATGCACTGCCATTTGCTGCCAGGCGTCGACGATGGTTCAAGCAATATGCAAGAAACCATTGAATGCCTCAAGGCACTGGCGTCGGTGGGCTTCCAAAAGGTGTTCCTCACTCCGCACTTTCAGGCCAACTATCCCAATGTTGAAGAAGATATCCAAAAACGCTTTGACGCTTTAAAGAAACAGATTACATCATTAAACGACAATGCATTGCCTGAAGTCGTAGCCGTAAGCGGCGAATACCGTTTCGACCCCAGATTTGCACGTCGCCCCGGCATTGACAATGTGCTGCCGCTGCCTGGCAAGAAACTGCTATGCGAATTTTCGCTGCACTACAATGACTATATGCCAATTGACATATTTTCAGAATACATCAAACTCGGCTACACCCTAATCCTCGCGCATCCAGAGCGCTACCCTTACCTCGGCATACACTCGGACGAGATTGTCAAAATGAAGGAAATAGGCATTAAATTCCAAATCAATGTCCTATCGCTCAACGGATTCTATGGTGAATCGGCGCAAAGGAAAGGCTTTGAATATATTGAATCAGGGATGGTGGAGTACCTTGGCACCGACACACACAATATGCGATATGCCAATGCGCTGAAAGAGACAGCAAACAATAAAAGTGTGCAAAAAATAATGAAGAGCCACACCTTCCTAAACGACAAACTATAACAAAAACACACCCTTTAAAAAAAATTAAAACTTGACAATAAATGAAAAAGCATCTTTTAACAATTATGGCTTTCGCCCTTCTGACAACAGGGGGCAGCGCTATACAAGCCCAAAAAGTCAATCAGGAAATGAAGAAAAAAGTTGAACAATACGCACCGTTCACGCTCAAGTACGACATCAGCCAACTTGACACAAAGGAGGCTGAACTGGTAGGCATTTTCATCGAAATAGCCGACGCAATGGACGAAATCTTCTGGGAACAGTCCTTTGGCACTGCCAATCGCAAAAAACTTAAAGACATCCAAGACCCCTATCTGCGCGAATATGCAGAAATACACTACGGTGCGTGGGATCGTCTGGATGCCGAGAAGCCTTTCCTGCCCGGCTACGGTCCCAAACCTGCCGGAGCCAACTTCTATCCTGCCGATATGACCAAGGAGGAATTTGAAAAACTCAAAGACCCGATGAAAACCAGCCAGTACACCATCCTTCGCCGCAACATCAAGGGCGATTTGGAGGTTATACCCTATCACAAAGCCTATGCCCGTCAGCTGAAACGCGTTGACGCCCTGCTTGAAAAAGCTATAAACCTGGCCGAGGACGAAGGTTTGAAACAATACCTTGAAGTGCGTCGCAAAGCCTTACTCACCGACGACTATTTCGAGAGCGATATGGTATGGATGGATATGAAGAAGAGCCGTTTGGACTTTGTGTTCGGTCCAATAGAGAACTATGAAGACGCCCTTTTCGGATACAAAACCGCATACGAAGCCTTTGTACTTATCAAGGACGAACAGTGGAGCAATGACTTGGCTCGATTCACTCAAATGCTGCCCGAACTGCAGAAGAACCTTCCCTGCGACCCCAAATACAAACAAGAAGTTCCCGGTACAGAAAGCGATCTCAACGTATATGATGTCATCTACTATGCAGGCGACTGCAATGCCGGCAGCAAAACCATCGCCATCAACCTGCCAAATGACGAACGCGTCCATCTTGAGAAAGGAACCCGCAGACTACAGCTTAAGAACGCTATGCAGGCCAAGTTCGAAAAGATAATGATGCCCATTGCGAACCTTATGATCAGCAAAGAACAGCTCAAAAACGTCAAATTCGACGCATTCTTCAGCAATGTGTGCTATCACGAAGTAGCCCACGGCCTTGGCATCAAGAACACCATCACAGGAAAAGGTAACGTGCGCCAAGCACTTCAGAACCAGTACAGCGCCTGGGAAGAGGCCAAGGCAGACATCTGCGGACTGTACATCGTTCAGTCACTCATTGAAAGAGGTGAAATCAAAAATATCACCATCGAGGATGCTTATGTAACTTATATCGCCGGACTGCTGCGCAGCGTCCGCTTTGGTGCCACCGAGGCTCACGGAATCGCAAATATGATGTGCTTCAACTATATGCAGGACAAGGGTGCTTTCACTCGCAACAAAGAAGGCAAATACGTCGTCAATGTCGCAAAAATGCGCAAAGCTCTTGAAGAATGGGCTGCTCTGGTCTTAAAGACCGAAGGCGATGGTGACTACAATGTCGCAAAGAGCTATGCCGAGAAAAACGGTAAAGTCCGTCCCGACCTTGCAAAAGACTTGAAAGCCATCGAAAAAGCCAACATACCCATCGACATTCGCTACGAGCAGGGTCTCAAAGTCTTAGGCATTAAAAAACTCGACCGTCAAAGCTCACAAATAAAAGAAGCCAAAGTCAACGAAGCGCCTTTAAGACTCAAGTAAAAAGGCATCGGAAGGGATTCAATCCCTGATGACGAAGACACTGCCGTCGGACAGCACCTTCACAATACGTGACGACTGTCCGACGGTTTTTTGTTCATACTCTGGTTGAACGCAATAGTCGACCCTGGACATTAGTTCAGCATCAATATCTGCATATGTTGCCGGTGACGGGTGCCCCGAGAGATTTGCCGATGTGCTGACAACAGGTCTGCCGAATAGATCCAGTACTCTCTGGCAAAAATCCATATGTGGTATACGCACTCCAACGGTGCCATCGGCGGCAACCAGGTTGGCAGCAAGCAATTTGTGTCTGACAGGCATAATCACCGTCGTCGGACGCTCCGAAGCACAGAGCAGGTCCAACACGCTTTCGTCGACCGGCCCGACATAACGCTCCACCATCTCAAGGTCGCGACACAGTATAAGCATACTCTTGCTATGGTCGCGCTCCTTTATGACATAGATCTTCTCAACAGCCGCGGCATTGGTGGCATCGCACCCGATGCCCCAGATTGTATCGGTCGGATAAAGCATAGTGTCGCCCCGTTCAAGAGCAGCAACAACGGAATGCACCTCTTTTTTCATCATACCATTGAACAAATTTGGCTGCAAAAATACAAAATATTCGCAAAAGCCACACCACTTTTCAAAAATTTTCGTAAATTTGCACCATTATTTCCGACAGAGAAAAACAAAAAACTCAAATTAAAATATTATTAATCAAAACATTCACAATTATGAAAGGACATCCTAAAGGACTAATTGCCGCCGCATTGAGCAATATGGGAGAGCGTTTCGGCTACTACATTATGAATGCGGTGCTTGTGCTGTTCCTATGCTCAAAATTCGGTTTGAGCAACAGTGTCGCTACAGGTATCTATTCTGCTTTTTATTGCGGAATTTACATCCTGAGCCTCGTTGGCGGTATCATCGCCGACCGCACGCAAAACTACAAAACAACCATCCAGTCAGGTCTTTTGGTAATGGCTTGTGGCTACATCATCCTGGCCATTCCAATCCTTGCTACGGCGGGCAACATCAACTGGTTACTGCCCCTCACCTGCTTCGCCCTTCTGATGATTGCATTCGGCAACGGTTTGTTCAAAGGCAACCTGCAGGCTATTGTCGGACAGATGTACGACAACTTCGAGGCTGAAGCAGCCAAGATAGGTCCCGAAGCTCTTGCCGAAGCAAAGAGCAAACGCGACCCTGGCTTCCAGATTTTTTATATGTTCATCAACGTAGGCGGTCTCATCGCTCCTTTTGTAGCTCCTCTGCTCCGCAGCTGGTGGCTTGGCGTAAACGGCTTTGAATACAACGCCGACATTCCCGCACTCTGCCATCAATATCTTGCAGCTGGTGCAGCTATGGCTCCCGAGGCAATAGCAAAGACCACCGAGCTCTTCGCCAATATGCACATTGTTCTGCCAACCGACACAGCAGCCGCTCAGGAAATGTGCCAGAACTACCTCAATGTCTTCAACACCGGCGTCCACTATTCGTTCATTGCCTCTGTTGCAGCTATGCTTATCTCACTTCTCATCTTTGTCGCCAGCAAGAAGAAATTCCCCACACCTGCCAAAAAAGCCGCTACCGAAAGTGTCGAATACACAGCCGAAGAGAAAATGGCTATGGCAAAGGAACTCAAACAGCGTATCTATGCTCTTTTTGCAGTGCTCGTCATCGCAGTCTTCTTCTGGTGGTCGTTCCATCAGAACGGTACCTCTATGTCACTCTTCGCACGCGACTTTGTAAACACTTCGCTTCTGCCGCCCGAAGTTTGGCAGGCTGTCAACCCGTTCTTTGTCTGCTTGTTGACCTTCCCCATTATGTGGCTGTTCGGCACCAAGTGGGGCCGCAAGTTCTCAACTCCGCGCAAAATCGCTATTGGTATGGGTATAGCAGCAATCGCATATCTCTTTATGACCATCTTCTGCAACACCCACGGCTATCCCTCGGCAGATGAGTTCACCAAACTCGACGCCTCAACCGCCGCTGGTCTGAAAGCCGGTCCTTGGGTGCTCATCGTATACTACTTCTTTATGACCGTTGCAGAACTGTTTATCAGTCCTCTGGGATTGAGCTTCGTTTCGAAAGTTGCTCCCAAGAACCTCCTCGGTCTCTGCCAGGGTCTGTGGCTTGGTGCAACCGCAGTTGGCAACGGCCTACTGTGGATCGGACCTCTGATGTACACCAACTTCCCTATCTGGATCTGCTGGAGCGTCTTTATGGGCGTATGCCTGCTGTCGATGATCGTGATGCTCTGTATGGTCAAATGGCTTGAAAGAGTAACGCAGTAATTTATTTACAACAACTATAATTAAGAGGGTGTCATTATGGCACCCTCTTTTTAAAATCCTATGTTAGTCTACTTTTATCGCAACGCCGAGCATCTCGCCCCTGAACACTTGGAGTGTCTCGTCGACACAATGCCGAAACAGCAACAGGACATAGTGGCACACTACAAGTCGCACCGTCAGAAATGCGAGCAGGCCATAGCCTACACGATGCTATGCCACGCGCTGAAGAACGACCGAGATTTGATTAACGACAGTCTTACGACAATCAAAGCCTTCCCGCATTCCGCTCTCCGCTTTACGCTTTCCGTTTTCCCCCTCTGGGCCTTCGGCGAACACGGCAAACCTTATATCACCAACTACGAAGGCATACATTTCAACATAAGCCATTGCAAAGAAGCCGTGGCCATAGGCATCAGCAACCGTACAATAGGCATCGACATCGAAGGCCGTCGCCGTTTCAGCGACACTCTCCTCGAACGAGCCTTCAACGACGACGAGAAAGCCATCGTGAAAAATTGCGACGACCCGCAGAAAGAGTTTGCCTGCATCTGGACACGTAAGGAAGCCTACTTTAAATGGACCGGCACGGGCATTTTGATGGATCACCTAAAGACCACCGAAACAGAGGCTCGAAACGCAGGTTGCATTATCAGCACAAGTCCAATCATCGACACAGAACAAGGCCAAGCTGACTTCTGGCTTTCAATAGCAAAGTAGCTGAATATTGCAACTTGTCCAATAAAGCAAAAAAAAACAGGAACCTGAATGTCAGGTTCCTGTTTTAATTTGCTTAATTGTTTTATTCCGCAGGAGTGAAGGGAAATTCGTAACGGAGTTTGAAACCGTCACCGCTCTTCTCCTCAAGCCACAGACGCATATACTGCTGGGCAGGATCGTGAAGATTTGGGTTTTCGTACGAGTCAACATTTCCCGCACCTTTAACCACGATGATATATCCGTGCTTTTCGGCAGCGGTCTGATTGTCGGCGAGGTCAGCAGCAGCGGGAACCTTATCGAGCTTGTTAAGACCGTTCACCTTGCCGCAGTCGGCAACCTTGGCCGAGGTGGCGAGGTCCATAGTCTCAGGCAGGAGAGTATTGACAGGTTTGGAGGTCAGACCTTCGGCGACGATTTTGCCGTCGCTGAGCCATACTTTGAAGTGCAGTTTGTAGGCTGCAGTAGCATCGCTACCAAAATCCTCGATTTCAATAAACTGTCCATTGGAAAGTTCGATACCCTCATAGGGAATTTCATCGTCGTTGCCGCAGCTGACAAATCCAAAGGTCAGCATTGTAGCCATAACAATGGCCAAAAATCTCATTTTTTTCATTGTTTTAGGGGGTTTAATATTTGACTGCAAAATTACATATATTTTTCGAAATATAATGTATTATGCAACATAAAAGTTGCAACAAATCATTCAAAACACTATAAAACAGCATTATGGAACCGGATCATATCCCGAACCGCCAAAAGGATTGCAGCGAAGAATACGTTTCAAAGCAAGCCACGAGCCTTTAAATGGGCCATATTTCAAGATTGCCTCTTTGGCATATTGCGAGCAGGTAGGAGTATATCGACACGCTGCCGGCGTTAAAGGCGAAATGCACTGCTGATAGAACTTGATAAGCAGCAGAAAGAACCTGGTCAACAAAACCTTAATCATTGTTCAATTCTTGAGACAAACTTTCAATGAGCCGGTCGAAGGCACGTTGCAGATGATAGAAGTCGGGAGGTGTGGTATGTATGTAATTTATGCCAAGAGCCATCGCGAGACCACGTTGTTCAAGTTTATCAAGCAATATGTATTTCCTTGTGCGATAGCATTCACGCATAAGACGCTTTGTGCGGTTGCGGTCTACAGCGTTATGTAGCTTCTTTTTGGGTGCCACAAAAAGTACCTGAAGACGACAGGGCTGAACATCCGGTTGAAGCATCATCCAATGAACACTCAACGGGAAAGTCAGCATCTTGTTTTGTGATGCGTAAAGATTACTAATAGTCTTTTTGTTGCAGAGACGTTCCTTTTTTTTGAACGTGTACATCACTATTTGGTACTTTTTTCAGACTTGTCGGCAACCTCAGCTTCTTTAAGAGCCTTCTGTGCTGCTCGTTCTGCACGGCGTGCAGCTGCCTTGGCTTTTTTCTCCTCCATCAGTTGTTTGTATTTTGTCTTGCTTGCAAAAACCGATTTGCTTTTTTTGGTGCCTGTCACCTTACTGATATGAGCCGATTTTGAATTCTTCAGTGTTGAAGGTTTCACAACCAAAACAGCTTCCTGCTGTTTGCCAAGCATATAGTTTTCAATAGCCATTGCCATTGATGGAGAGTTTTTGGTTGGAGCTGCAATGGTTATCTTTATACCTGCTGCATTGAGCGCTGCGTGGGTTGAAGTTCCAAAAGCAGCCACAAGAATGGATGATTCCTTGGCATTCGGGAAGTTCATCAGCAGCGAACGGACTCCAATAGGTGAAAAGAGCGCTATCATATCAAAGTCCTCAAGTTTAAACTGTTTGAGATTGCGCGGCACGCTGCGATACATTGGAGCCTTGGTATATTTGAACTTAGCCTTATCAAGCAGCTTGGTGTATTCTGTCTGTTTTTCGTCAGAGCAGGGAAAGAGGAACTTCTCGTCGCGATGTTTGGTCATCACATCGATGAGATCAGCAAAATACTGACTGCCAAAGAATATCTTACGCTTACGATATTGAATATAATTTTGCAAATATAGAGCAATTGCCTCGGTAGAGCAGAAGTATTTCATACTTTCAGGAATGACTTCGCGTAGTTCCTTAGCCATTCTGAAAAAGTGATCGACAGAGTTTTTGCTGTTAAAAATGACAGCTGTATATTCGGTTATATGGATTCTGCTTTTGCGGAACTCGGTTGCCGTGATACCTACCACCTCAAAGAATTTGTAGAAGGTCAGGTCAAGCTTGAACTCTGTAGCCAGTCGTTTGTAGGGAGATTTTTCCAAATCTGCCGGCTCCGGCTGCGAAATGAGGACTTTTTTCAATTTCATACAATTCTATTCAAATAATGCAACTGTCTATACTTCAAAAAAATAACACCTTTACTATAATCAAAACTGGTACTATTTCAAAAATGCAAAGATAGTAAAATAAATACAATTTGGACGTTTTCGAACTTGTTAAAATTAGTTGCATCCCCCTAACAAACCTGATAATGAAAATTATAGCCACTAAAACAAACACAACTTTGAGCGTTGCAATTTCGGCAGGATGAAAAAAGAAAAGCAGAAGAAGCAAAGGAGTAATGACCAACCCACCAACGAAGTAGAAAAGATTGTTATTGGCGATGTACAACATTGTGGTTGCACGGTCTTCGAATATACTACCAAGCAGGCGGACAAAGCCATTTTTGACGATAAGGAATGATATTAACGCAGCCAATGTCGTAAAAAAAAGAATATAGGGTGGGAACGGAACAACAAAACCACCGTAATACTGTGTTGTTTTCAACACGACCATCGAAATAGATGCCAAATATATACCAACCATTGGCAACAAGGAAACCGTACGAATGTTGCTTTCTCGAAACACCCGGTCAAGTACACGGAGGTCAAAGAGCGACTGAAAAATATCTTTCAGCCTAAATTTCTGATTGTTGACATAAACACTTACCAATGCAAGAAGCGATATCACTGTGACAAAAATCCAATCTGTCGACGCACTAACAGAACGCACATAGGGCTGCGTCGTTTGACGACTGTGTGTATTAGTCACGAACATACTTTCACGATGTCGTACAGAAAGTTCACTGTATGGTGCAAAAACAGAATCATTGCAAAGCAACAAATAATCTGAAGTGTCGAATACTGGACTGAAAACACTGTCGTGAGGACGAAGAAGTGTTTCCGGTACTTCTGTATTATAATGGATTTGCGCAGTCAGAGGCTTCTGATGGTTTGTAACAGCAACCGGAGCACTGTCAACAATTTGCGTTGCAGTATTCAAAACTGTATCGGGTTGTTGTATCAAAGTGTAGTCCAGTACCATCTGAATTATTCTGTATAATCTTTTTTATCGAGCTATAACCAGTTTTGCTGTTTTTTGCAGCCGTTTAGCATTCTGCTGTCCTGTGTAAAACATAACGTGGTAGATGCCACAACGCAATTCCCTGGTGGAATATTGCATCATAGAGCCATTTTCAGCAAAAAAATCTTTCACTTTGCGTCCATAAATATCATATATCACGATGTGAGTTTGAGCACTCAATCCACTAAATATCACAAAATCATCCGCGGGATTTGGTAAAATTTTAACATTATTGGATTCCTCTACAGTCAGTACTGCCTGCGATGTATCTTCGACAGCGAAAATAAAAGTATTCACAATCGTGTCTGCACGATGGCTAACACATACAGCAATGGCAACACTGTCAGCCTCGTCAGGTGATACATAATCGAATATGCATTGCGCCGTGTCGCCCGCATCAAGGTCGCCAACATATACACTTCCACAATCTTCAATTGATGCTTTCAGCTCTTTTGCAACCCCGATTCCTCTATTGACAACAATGGCATTTATCTCGTATGTTGTTGTCGGCAAGACCGTAGACACAGGCTCATCATCGTGCATCAACTTCAATGCCATTATTTCTGTATTGGCAACCAACACATCATAACTTCTCGAATGACTCCAATATACAACGCTGTCAGCAGTTTCGAACGTAATAGTCAGTTCCTCCTGTCTGATTTTTGGACAAACAGTGAATTTGACAATTGTATCTTGGCCAGGCATCAAAGATGCAATTATGAAAGACTGTACATCGGCATCACCAGCTGATATATGCAAACTATGACCATCTGCACTCTGCGAACCGACATTGCGCACAGTAACAATCACTACAGCACTGTCGCACAAGGTAAAACGATCGATATCATTGCCACTTACATTCTGAATTGCCATATCTGTCACAACAATACGCGGAGAGTCTGGCACTATTGACCTGACACTTTTCTGTATAGGTTTATGATATTGTGCAGTGGCGGTAAAAAGAAGACTGTCTGGAACCGACATAAAAGTGGTCATCATTGCATTACCTTCGTCATTGATAGTGCAAACACCATAGAGAGTATCATTATATGTTGCTGCCACCCGTGCGCCAGGCGTACCGTGAACAACAATCTGAATGTCGCCCGTATAAAAACTATCAATCTCAAGTTGTTGCGATGCCGGCACACCAATATATGGCATCAATGAAGGGTCTCCCAGCAACGAATAAATCTCCCAATAGAAACCATCGTATGGCGAACCACTTTCGGAGACTGCCCAGTTACCGGCCAGTACTATCTGCGACTGAGTAACAGCTCGTTGAGACACAGGTTCATTGTTTATATGAAATAGGCGATCATATGCACCGGGCAAATCAGAATATTGCGGATAAAGCGAGGGAATGCCACTACCTCCGACACTCCAGAAATAGTCCTCATCCCAAAGTGTTTCGTTGCTTGCCCCAATAACACCCACAGCTCCTCCAGGCGCTTTCTGCAACAGATGTTCACCAAAGCAGTCGCCACTAATGTCGTTTACCCTGCAACAGTTGTTTATAGAAAGGAAAGGCTGTGAACCTAAAGAAAGTGAATCAATGTCAATACTGCTCAACAGAGGATGACGCCATCCTTGCGATGTACAATGTGCCGTATAGTTAACAAAACCTACACCTTGCCGCAGACAATCCTGTATCCTGTTCGACATTGTATCAGATGAAGGATTATAAAAGCACACTGTGTCGTGCAAACTGTCGTGTTGTATAATAATCGATTTCAAATAGTTAATCTGTCCGTTTGTGACTGTCGGCGCAGGAGGAGCCTCTTCCTTTCCAGCAACCAATAGACTACGACCCAAATAGCCACTATCGCTAAACTCGAAACGTTCATATTTTATTGTCTTACTAATAATTTGAGCAAGGGTAGCCGTGTCCCTTACCGAGATACGTCCCAAAAGAGCATCTGGCATATAGTCACCAGTATATTCAGCATAATATAAATCAGTACGATGAACATCAATCCCATTTATATGGAAATTGGCCGGCCAAACCTGAATATCCTGCACGTCACCTACAAGCAAAATAAAAAGAGGTGCCGGAAAATTTGACGTTGCATTATCATAACGATGCTGTAAGAACGCTTTTATTGCATTCTTATCATTGTATGCTGGGTAAAACTCCTCGATAGCATAACCTTCTTGGCGCTTCCACGAAACAAAAGGCTGAAGTGTATGACGGAAATGCGGCGGAGCAACAACCATATATGTATAAGGGCTTCCTCCTATCAGTTGGTTAGAATATTCCTTGCCATTATCAAAATCCAGTCCCAAATGCATCTGATCACACAAAGTCTCACGTTTTTTTGAATAAGAGATCACGACAGATAAATAACGGCATACCGCAACACTGTGCCCCACAGGATTATATCGTACAGGAGAAACTGTCAAACGTGCCAGGCGAACCCCACGCATCACACCCATATCCTCTATTCTGACAAGGTCATTACCCCAAAAAGTATCATAACCGTACACTGAAGTATCAAACTTAAAATCAAATGCATCTTCGTTCTTAGGACGTGCTGGTAATGACGGGACAATAGTACCGTCGCACCCAAGCTGTTCAAGACTATATATTTGCCATTCTTCATCATCGAATGTGAGCGTATAATCACCATCTATGGGGAGCGAGATAATCTGGCAGTACTGTGGCAGCATAGGTTTGCCTTCATCTCGACTATAGCTATTTGCAGCAGGAGTATTTACAACAACATACACCGAATCTATCGGTTTCACCGAAATATCCTTAACGGAAAAGTCAAACACAAACTGTTGCGAACTATTTTCCAACACAGAAATGCCATTACTCGGTATATACTGTGCATTGCAAATAAACGGCATCATCAAAACGGGCATCATAGAAAATGCCAATTGTCGATGCAGCGACGCTATATATTTGATTATTGGATATTTCACACGATGCATTACTAACAGTTTGAATTTGCAAAATTACGTTTTTTTGACGATTCCTTTTGTATGTCAGCATTATTTTAGTAACTTTGCAGATTACATTTTTATGTGTATAACATTTAAATAAATTTAATATCAATAAATTATCACGGATTTCCGTAGCAAAAAAAACATAAAATAAATGCGTGGATTCAGATTGTTCATTACATTGATGATGGCACTGACAGCTGCAATTCCCTGTCGTGGGCAGTCGGAAGACGACTGGCAAGACTCCACAAGACTGTATCGTGAGCAAATCGAGCTGCTTAACAAACATATTGATTCGAATCAAGTGCTGCAAGCATCTATGCGCAAGCATCTACGCGAACTTGTGATGCTCAAAGACTCTCTGATTGCAGCGAACGACCTATATCAAAAAGAACTGCAAGAGAAAAACAGACTTCTGACCGAGCAGATGAATGCTATGCAGGAAAAAGAGCGACTCGTGGCCGAAAAAGAGGAACTATATCGTCAGGCACTGACAAATTCCACCATTGACAAAGCAAAATGGGAAGGCGAATTGAGGGCCAAGGAGGCAAGCATCGAGGCAAAGAGCAAAGAAATAGAATATTTGCAAAAAGATATCGATAACAAAGAAGTCACACTTATATCGCAGCGCGAGATATATATCAATCTCTTAACTGAAAAAGAGCATTACCGACATCTTGTCGACTCGTTGCAGAAGCGTGTCAATTCCGTTGAGATCGAGAATATTCGCAAGCAGGAAGAGAACAAATACCTGGCCCAGAAAGCCAAGGATGCGGAGGAAAAGGCTGCTATTACGCTGAACAAGAAAAAGAAAGTGCGTCCGATACAGGGTATTGCTATGCGTTTCTTCCGCACACCAGACTGGGATATCCGTCTGACTCCCGACCACGTCGACCCAACAACAGGCGCGGCTACCTATTCGAAGGTGATTCGCAACCGCAACGCCGGAGATATCGAGTTCGACTTTGTCACCGGTGCGTCGGTAATGCTATGGGACTTAACAGATTTCTTCAACAACCCGTCGCAAAAGGACTCCACTTCGACACGACTGCCTGAAATTCCACGTTTTGACCAGAAGTTCAACTACGACCTTGGCATCTATGTCGGTTTCGGAGGCACCAACTTGTTCAAGAATTTCTATATCGGTCCCAGTTTTCGTTTCGTAGACTTCTTCTACCTCACCGTCGGAGTCAACATCTGTGAGTATGAAATGCTTATCGACGGCTATTCGGCAGGACAGTCACTCGAGACGGCATTGACCCTCGACGACATCACTGCCAAGTCGTGGCTCGTCAAACCATTCATCTCCCTGTCGATTGACCTCGACTTTTTATCATACATAAAAAAATAAAACATCAATATGCAACAACCTTTTTTGATTTATAATACCTTAAGCCACCAGAAAGAGCTATTCACACCCATTACTCCTGGGCGTGTGGGAATGTATGTATGCGGACCGACGGTCTATGGCGATGCCCATCTGGGACACGCGCGCCCGGCAATTACATTCGATATCCTGTTTCGCTATTTGCAGCATCTTGGTTACAAGGTACGCTATGTTCGTAACATAACCGACGTAGGACACCTCGAGCACGATGCCGACGAAGGCGAGGACAAGATTGCAAAAAAAGCACGTTTGGAGCAACTGGAGCCTATGGAGGTAGCACAGTACTACACCAACCGCTATCACGCAGCTATGGATCGCTTGAATGTGTTGCGACCCAGCATCGAGCCGCACGCCAGCGGCCACATCATCGAGCAAATAGAACTGGTGCAGAAAATCCTCGACGCAGGGCTGGCTTACGTAAGCAACGGCAGCGTTTATTTCGATATACGCAAATATCAGGAGAAAACCCACAAGTACGGCCAACTCAGCGGTCGCGTCATCGACGAGATGCTTGCCACAACACGTGAACTCGATGGCCAAGACGAAAAGCGTTTTGCTGGCGACTTTGCCTTATGGAAAAAAGCTTCACCCGAGCACATTATGCGCTGGCCCTCGCCCTGGAGCGACGGCTTCCCCGGCTGGCACGCCGAGTGCACAGCGATGGGAGCTAAATACCTTGGATCGCCATTCGACATTCATGGTGGCGGAATGGACCTGGTATTTCCTCACCACGAGAGCGAGATAGCACAATGTGTCGCATCCTCCGGCCACGCTCCTTGCAAGTATTGGATGCATAATAATATGATTACCATTGAAGGACAAAAGATGGGAAAATCCCTCGGCAACTTCATCACTCTCGACGAGTTCTTCAACGGCAGCCATATCAACCCCAAAAACGGCGAAGAGATGCTGGCACAGCCTTATGGTCCGATGACGATACGCTTCTTCATTCTTCAGGCCCACTATCGCAGCACCGTAGACTTCAGCAACGAAGCACTACAGGCCGCTGAAAAGGGCTACAACCGCCTGATGCAGGCCTTCAAGACCCTCGACTCGCTACAGCCCTCCAAGACCAGCTCGGTCGACGTCAAAGGCTACCGCCAGCTCTGCTACGACGCGATGAACGACGATATGAACACGCCCATCGTCATCTCGCACCTCTTCGACGCCGCAAGGGTCATCAACACCGTCAACGACCACAAGGCAACACTGACGCAAGAAGACATCGACGAACTGAAGTCAGTTTTCCAGACCTTCGTCTTCGATGTAATGGGGCTGTGTGACGAGGCCTCGTCGGACAACTCCAAACTGATTGACGGCCTGATGCAGATGATTCTCGACGTCCGTGCAGCAGCAAAAGCCAACAAGGACTGGACCACAAGCGACAAAATTCGAGACAGCCTGTCGGCTCTCGGCATTGCAGTTAAGGACGGCAAAGACGGTGCCTCTTGGGAAATTAAATAGTTTAACAAAACTGTATTAAAATGGAAATGAAAAAAGAACTCTGTGACCTCATCTTCTCCAAAGGAGAACTGAAGCACGATATTTATTATTCAACCATAGAGACATTCGAGCTTTTCCGCACTATAGCAAAGGATATTATCGCTCAGCTTAAGGAGCGAAACAAACAGACTGAAAAGGATATGCGATTTGATTTCATTGATCGCGGCGACTTTGAGTTTGAAATCCGTTTTGCAAGCGATACATTGGTTTTTATGATGCACACCAACGTATTCGAGTTTTCACGCAACCACGAAGTAATGAAATCGCCATACATACGAGAGAACCCTGAACGCTCATATTGCGGCGTCATACACATATACAACTTTCTTACTGATTCATTCCTTTACCAGCGCGACAACGACCTCGGGTATCTTATTGGACGAGTGTTTATTAACAAAGAAAAACACTACTTTATCGAAGGCAAACGAGAGTTGGGAATGCTATATAACAATTTCAACACTTCCCTGATTACCAATGAATCAGTACAAAACATAGTAGAATCAGCTATCGAATATACCACCAATTTTGATCTTTTGACCCCTCCATACGACGAAATCAAGGTGGTATCTGTGGGTGAAATGCGCAACAATTTTGACAAAAAATCACTAGTTACAGCAAAACGCTTAGGATTTCGTTTTCAAGCAGATACCGACGTACAACACTAAATATTGACATCGGACAGTGAAAAAAAATTTTGCCAGTTCTGAAAATGTTCGTACTTTTGCAACCGCTTTTGAGGGTTGAAAGCATTGCTGAAAAGGACAAAATCTATATCAACAATCCAAAACAATCAATGGCAAAAGGCTCCGTTCGTCTAGCTGGCCCAGGACGTGAGATTTTCATTCTCAAAATCGCGGGTTCGAATCCCGCACGGAGTACAAAATAAGATAAAAGAATCAGTAATAATTATGGCACATCACAAGTCAGCAAAAAAAAGAATCCGCTCCAACGAGAAAAAAAGAGTAGAAAACAGATATTACGCTAAAACTATGCGCAACGCACTGCGTGATTTCCGTGCTCTTGAGGACAAGGCCGTGGCCACCGAGCGTCTGCCCAAGATGGTTTCCATCATTGATAAACTTGCCAAACGTTCCGTAATCCACAAAAACAAAGCCTCCAACCTCAAATCGAAACTTATGAAGCAGGTCAACGCTATGTAATTTGAGCGTTGTAGTTATAAAAAGAGGACATCCTGAAATGTCCTCTTTTTTTTTATTCTTTTCCTTCATTTCAAGAAGTCTTCATCATCAAACAGGTCAATAATGGTACCCTTCGACAAATGAAGTCCATTGATACCGACAGCTCGTGCACCTTCAAGATTCTTTTCTATATCGTCAATAAAAAGAGTTTTTTCAGGTACAAGGTGCTGTTCGTCTAATATAAGTTCAAAGCCCTCCTTGGCAGGCTTGCGAAGATGTATAAAGTGCGAAAAATAAGCGGCATCGAAACATTCCTGAAAAATGTCGAAGCCAAATTTTTTGCGCAATCTTACAGTAAAACAATCATAGTTTATCTGATTTGTGTTACTGAACAGGAAAAGTTTGTAATGCAAGCGGACACGCTGCAGCAACTCAACACGTTCTCGCGGCACATCAATTAAGATGGCATTGACTATATCGTCTATATCATCGTCCGACAGGATGCTGCTAGTTATGCGGCGTATATAGTCGCGATACTGTTCTGTAGTAAGAAGACCCTTCTCAAACAAATCCATTTCTTTTGTTTGAAAATCCTTGCTATAAAAATCGCCAAGATTGGTTATTCCGTGCTCAACAAAGGCCTCTCCGACATTTTCATAACGGATGTCGTGAATGACACCGCCAAAATCAAATATAATGTTTTCAATATTTTCGAACATACCTACAAACCTATAGTATTGACATACAACAAAATATGCGTTTTATGCATTTAAATCGTATTGCAAAGATACAATTTTCGAAGAAAATGCTAGTAAAAACGAAAAAAATAGCACTTCATAATAACAATTCATAAAGAAATCATCATTGATAATCAATTGTTTCTAAAAAAAATCATCTAAAATTGAAAAAAAAATTTGTCAGTATCAAAAAAAATCGTACTTTTGCACTCGCAATTAAGGAAAGGTCATTCAAATATTGCAAACGGTTCGGTAGTTCAGTTTGGTTAGAATACATGCCTGTCACGCATGGGGTCGCGAGTTCGAGTCTCGTCCGGACCGCCAAACGAAGAAGCTCTCACTCGAGAGCTTTTTTTATGCAAGTTTGTTAACGGGGCTGACTGGTTTTGACAGCAAGGTTAATGGATTTGTAAGCACGCAGGCTCACGCATCAGCAGCCTTGAAAACCGATGCAGAACAATAATTGGCGAAAATAACTACGCTCTTGCTGCATAACCGAAGCACAGTAGGTTAGCTTAATTCCTACAACAGTTGTAGGAACAAGACATCTCCCACAAGCCCTGACCGTCGGCGTGTGAAACGGAGGTGCTCGCAAAGACGGGATAGCCGGCATAAAGCCTCGCAGTGTCGGTGAAGTTTTAGAGGATAAGGCCGGCCTTGGGTGTCTGTGTCCGGAGCCGTCCCGACAATCAACCGCAGAATAAGCGTGTAGAAAGCACATCAGTTACTTGTATGGACGGCGGTTCGAACCCGCCCAGCTCCACAGAAAAGATAAAAAAAAGAGACCATACTGGTCTCTTTTTTTTTATCAGTCTAACAGCATTTACTTGTTGGCTGCCATATATTGCTCCAGCAAACGCTGTACATACTTGCCAAAAACATCAAACTCGATGTTGACAATAGTACCAGGCTTGAAGTTATGGAAATTTGTAACCTTATATGTATATGGTATAATCGCGACACTGAACATACCAGGTTCGCTGTCGACAACTGTCAAGCTCACGCCATTGATGCTGATTGAGCCCTTGGGGACGGTTATGGAAGGTGCGTTCTTCTGCTCGTATTCAAAATAGAAACGCCAACTGCCATTGTCGTCAACCACCTTGGTGCAAGTAGCGGTCTGATCAACGTGGCCCTGCACGATGTGACCGTCGAAACGGCCGTCCATACGCATCGAACGTTCAACGTTGACCTCTGTACCGACCTGCCAAGTGCCGAGGTTGGTCTTTAGCATAGTCTCGTCCATAGCAGTGACTACATATTGTTTCTTTTCCTTGTCCACCTTCACCACCGTGAGGCAGCAGCCATCGTGCGCCATACTCTGGTCGATGGCCAGTTCGTCACCGAACGGCACCTCTAAAGTGAAGTGGTAGTTGGTGTTCTCCTTTTCTATCTTGACGACTTTGGCCGTCATTTCAATAATTCCAGTAAACATAGCTTATTTAAGGTGGGTTTCATAATAATCAAACATCTTTTTGTAGAGGTGCAGGCGCTCGCGACCGAGAACGTTGTGCTCGTGATGCGGGTAGACGAAATAGTCCACCTGTTTGAAGTTGTTGATGCAGTGCTCGATAAACTCGGTGCTGTGCTGCGGGACGACAGTGTTGTCCTCGGCTCCCTGGATGACCAGCAGACGACCTTCGAGGTTCTGGGCTTTGTTGAGCAAGCTGTTGGCCTCGTAGCCCTCGGGGTTCTCCTGCGGAGTGTCCATATAGCGCTCACCGTACATAATCTCATACCACTTCCAGTCGATGACAGGGCCGCCGGCGCAGCCCACCTTGAAGACTTCGGGGTGAGCCAGCTTCATCGTGATGGTCATAAAGCCGCCGAAGCTCCAGCCCTCAACGCCCATACGGTCTTGGTCCACGTAGGGCAGACTCTTGAGGAACTTGACACCTTCCATCTGGTCAGCCATCTCGATCTCGCCGAGGTGACGGTGTGTGCAGCTCTCGAACTCGAAGCCGCGGTTGTCGGTGCCACGGTTGTCGACGGTGAAGACCACATAGCCTTGCTGGGCGAGGAACATAAAGTAGAGGTTGCCGCCGCCAAGCCAGCTGTCGGTGACGAGCTGTGAATGCGGGCCACCATAGACATACACCAGCGTGGGATATTTCTTGCCCTTCTCCATATTAGGAGGAGTGATAAGGCGGTAGTAGAGATCCGTCTTGCCGTCAGCAGCCTTGATTGTGCCGAGCTCGATGCCGGGCATAGCGTAGTCCTTGAGGGGATTTTCAGCCCTGTAGATGTTATAATCGCGGTGATTGGCCGGCTTGTTTATGTTAATAACATAGTTGACCTCACCAGGATTGTCCACAGCACTGAAATAGTCAACCATACGGGTTCCCTCGTCGTTGATGACAACAGTATGGGTGCCTTCCGCTGAATTATAGTTTGTCAGGCATTCCATCGTCCCATTTTTCAGATTCACACGATAGGCATCGCGGCCGTCGAGATTGTTCTTGTTTGCATAGATAAAGATATTCTCGCCTTTCTTGTCGAACTGGATGAATCCCTCGACCTCATACTCGCCTTTGGTAACCTGCTTGACGAGGCTTCCGTCGAGATTGTAAAGGTACAGGTGCTTGTAGCCGTCGCGCATCGAATACCAGAGGAACTGGTCGCCCTTGGGGGTGAAAATCATAGGTTCGCAGGGCTCCACATAGCGGGGGTCGGTCTCCTCGAAGAGCACCTTCACGAAGTCGCCCGTAGCAGCGTCATATTGCTCCAGCCACATATGGTTCTGTTCGCGGTTGATTTTGGCTACAAACACGTATTTCTCGTCAGGACTCCAGGCAATGTTGGTTAGGTACATCTCGCGCTCGTGTACAGTTGTATCCTTGCGAGTATTAAGATAAACCAGCTTCTCTGCAGCCACATCCCACACACCAACCGTGACCTCGTGGCTTTTCATACCGGCCATAGGGTACTTTATGTTGCGCACCTCTGCTTCGCGCGCCTTGGTGTTGACCAATGGATAGTCTACGACCATACTCTGGTCCATACGATAGAAGGCCAGACGCGATGCTTTCGGCGACCAGAAGAGTCCGCCGTTGATGCCGAACTCGTTGCGGTGCACGCTCTCGCCAAGTACGATATTGTAGCCGTCGCCGCGCTCCACCAACTTGCCGTCGACATAAAGGTTGCCCTCCTTAATATCAACACGCTCCTCAAGTTTGGGGTCGTTGTTTGCCGGTTTGCGCCAGTCCTGTTGTTTATCGCTGAGTTTGAATTCCTTCTTGCCGTCGAAACCGTAAAGTTCACTGCCCTTATAATAAGTAACAGTCTTGCCGTCGGGCGCGAAGATGAAACTTACAGCTTCACGCTTGGGGTAGAGATTGCGGTCCATAAGTTGGTCCCACTGCAGGAGTTTCTCCTGCGCCATCATTGTAGCAGCACACATCAAGGCCGCCAATGTCAATACTATCTTTTTCATATCTCTGTATATCTTATTACTCTGTTAATCTTTAATCTGTTCTCCTGCTCGCTGCGCTCGCGAGATCTTGTAAATTATTTCGCTCGCTTTGCGATCGAAAAGCTACGCAGGTCGTTATTCTCTGTTACCTTTTGTATTCGTTTACTGTTACGCGTCTCATTCCGTTCTTCAGATCGTATTCGCCAAAATTAATCAGTAAACCTTCTTCTTTGTTGAGCAGTTTCAGGTATGTCCTTAGTTGCTTATAATAAATGTCCTTTATTTCTTCCACTGACTTCAGTTCCACAACCAATTCTTCTTCCACCAGCAAATCCAATCTTAAATCATTTCCAATCAAAGTCCCCTTATATTGTATTGTCAAGGGAACCTGAGACTCCACTTTCAACCCTCGCAAAGTCAATTCTTGTATCATTGCTTTCTCGTAAACCGACTCCAACAATCCTGGACCGAAATGATTATATACCTCCATCGCAGCACCGCGGACCTCGTACATTAAATCATACATTTCCTCTTGCGTCAGCATAAATTTACAAGATTTACAAGATTTCTACCGCAAAGTGGTTAGGATTATTAATCTGGATTGTTCCGCGATTTCTGCTGCAGCAGCGGCAAGGAGTACTAATAGTTACGCCAGTTGCGGAAACGAAGGTTGAACACTCCAAAGAAGGCCTCCTTAAAGATCTTCATACTCATCTTGCTGGTACCAAGGACACGGTCGGTGAAAATGATGGGCACTTCGTAGACCTTGAAACCAAGACGCGTGGCGGTGTATTTCATCTCTATCTGGAAGGCATAGCCAACGAATTTCACCTTGTCAAACTTCATCTTTTCCAACACCTTGCGGCTCCAGCAGACAAAACCTGCCGTGGCGTCGCATACCTTCATACCAGTCACTATGCGGACATACTTGGAGGCATAGTAGCTCATCATCAAGCGGCCCATAGGCCAGTTGACGACACTGATCTTTCCGTCGACATAGCGGCTTCCCACAACCACATCGCCCTTGCCAGTCGAACAGGCCTCGTAAAGGCGCGGCAGGTCGTCAGGGTTGTGGCTGAAGTCGGCGTCCATCTCAATCATATAGTCATAGCCGTGCTCATTGCCCCATCGCATACCTTCCAGATATGCAGTGCCAAGACCAAGTTTGCCTTTGCGCTCCTTAATAAATAGACGATTGGGGAACTCCTGCATAAGTCGCTTCACAATGTCGGCCGTACCGTCGGGCGAGTTGTCCTCGACAATAAGCATATCAAATTCCTTTTCAAGCGAAAAGACTTTGCGAATGATTCTCTCAATATTCTCCTTTTCGTTATATGTCGGCGTAATTACCAATGTATCTGACATAAATCTGTTTTTTGAAATAATTTGCAAAGATACAACTTTTTTCACAAATGGCGGCAAAAATCAGCGCTACAAAACAAACACACTGATTTATTGCCTTTTATATTTCAAAAGCAATACTAAAAGCCAACCCAAAGTGACGCCGATAAAGTTAGCGACAAGGTCACTGGGGTCAAATCCACGATAAAAGAGCAGCAGCTGTCCTGCTTCGGTGACAGCAGCAAAGAGCAACCCCGAAAGCCAATGAAGCACATACCCTCGCGGCCTCATATGGCCAAAATCCATTATGAAAAACACAAAGGGTAAGTATACCGATGCGTGCAGCAGGTGGTCGAGGCGTATGTTGAGCACCATACTGTCCAGCTGTATGCCAAGTCCGCCGACCGGTGCCCACATAAGCGCCAAAAGTATTGATATATACACCCATCGCTGCCATCTGCGTTGGCTACTGCCAAACCAGGCATACGGCAAGTTTTTCAACGTGCGTAAAACAGAGGCACGGCGCGACTTGCAACGCCATTGCCGCGTGTCGCAGCTCTCAACACTGCCATTGCTGTGTTTTACAGCCACCAGCCGTGCCAGCACCGCATCGCGGCCGACTTTTTCCGTGTAACGGTTGTTGTCGCCACGGAAAACATATTCGTCGCCATTTATCCTAAGAAGTCTATGAACCACACAACGTCCTCTAAAAACAAAAAGATACACCTCGCCACAGTGCAACTCACCTTTTGTCTCGGCCAACTCCACGAGGTCACGGCTACCGTCGATAGTGGGCAGCATACTGTTGCCGCCAAAGGCAATGGTCACCGTAAGCCCCTGGCTGAGACGGTTTTTTATTTCCTCAACGATGAAACCGTTAGCGTCGTTTGGCAATATCAGACGTTTTTCACTCATATCAGTCACCAAAAATGGTTCTACAACTCAAACGTGCGGCATCAGCATCTGGCAGACATCCCAGATGATAGGCCGGAACCGCCGAGATAGTGTCGGAAACAATATCAATAAGCCTGTCTGCAAAGTACTCGTCCTGCATCAGTGCCGGAGGCAGCGAGGGCTGCAACGCAGCCAGCGCCTCAGGAATCGACAGGCGGTGCATTCTGTTCTGAGGAGCCTGCGAAAGTCTCACAAGTGCCCCCAACGGAAACCGTCGCGCAATGTAGCAAGGCGTCTTTCCGCTCCAAGGACTCCCAAAGACGTATGGCTTACCGTTCTCGATGGCAAGAACAGGACTGTCGTCATTGAGCAGCTGCGCTTCACCGATATTCTCAAGCCACAAGCGTGTGTGCGTACTCTTGCCGGTTCCCGACTCGCCGAGAAACAGTATGGCACGATCTCCATATACAATCACCGAGCTATGCACAAAAGTGGTCTTTGACGATGCCGCCAGCATACTATAGGCAAACCATAGCGAGAAGCGCAGTGCCGACGGATTTGCACAATTTGTCGCCTCCACATAGTCACTGCCTCTACGGTGACGCATAGCAATCAGCCTAGCGCCGCTTTGCGAGTCGTACATCTCATAGTAATAGTCGTCGCCACAGCGCCCGAACTGGCAATGAGAGTTAATTTCACTGAATGTAAATTCGCTTAATGTCTCGCCGTCTGTTGCAGGCTCAAGGGAAATGCCGTAACGCACCGTCCAATCTGCCTCGCAAAGGTCGGTTATGAACGGCTGCGCACCATTATAAGAGCGCAGGAAACGCTCGGCGCAATCGCCTTCAACCACAAGCCTATGGCCACCGACATACAGCACAACTCCCATCAGCCCAATATATTGTGTTCTCGCAATGTTTCAATCCATCTGGATGCGTCCTTTGCAGCCGTAGCCTCATCCACGTCGTAGCGTTCCAAAAGCAAAGCAACGACATCACCCTGTTCGAAATCCCGACCATACAAATTATCCCATAGATAGAGCGACGTCTCGTTGAGGGCGATGACCGTAGTCATATCGCCAGGGTTCCGGCCTTGCACCATTACGATCTTTTCACCCGCGACATCGCGCACTTTGTATTTGGACAAAATCTTCATTTCTAGACGTTTAAAAAGCCACACCTATACGGAAACCGGCCGTGAAAGCCAGACGTCCGTCGGAGGGGTAAAGCATAAAACTGTGATAATAATTGTTACTGTTACCTGTTCCGAATGACGGTCCAAGGCCGCAGTACACATCGAACAAAAACCAATCCCACAAAAGCTGGTAGCCACATTCAGCAAGAAGGGCGAACTGGCGGGTCTCCTCGGGGGCTGTCGACGACATATCGCCACGTGCTTTCGTCCTCATTCCTTCTCTGCCTCGTTGCGGACCATAGACGAACTGCGCATATACCAACTCGGGCTTTACATACATTCCCGCCAGCCAGCTGCGCGACGAACCCTGCGGAATCAGGCGCCATTTGTACGCGAACTTGCCCAATAGCCCCTTGGAACGCGCGTGGTTCATCCAGTCCCATCCCATTCCGATGAATCCCACCGTCAGCTCCGCACTGTTTCTCTTACTAAAGGCACGTTCGTAGGTGATGCGTGTCGAGCCACTGCCCAACGAAAGCAAAGTAAGCTTCAAATCGTTGCGCAACCCCATCGTCTCACCACTGCTTTGCGCCCGGAGTGCAGCAGGAAAAAGAAGCGCCACAAGGCAAAACGACAATACTATTTTATTGAGTTTTAAATCCATATAGTTTCTGTGGATAATCGTTAGATTGTACAAAATTACATTTTTTTCTTCAAACGGCAAAAAATTCGTACTTTTGCAATCGAATAACAAGTTAAAAATGGACACTCTGAAATACAACCTGCGCGGCGTATCGGCTGCCAAAGAAGACGTACACAACGCCATCAAAAACATCGACAAAGGCCTATATCCCAAGGCTTTCTGCAAAATCATACCCGACATCCTGGGCGGCGACCCCGACTATTGCAACATAATGCACGCCGACGGCGCCGGCACCAAGTCGTCGCTGGCATACCTCTACTGGAAGGAAACAGGCGATCTCAGCGTGTGGAAAGGCATTGCCATCGATGCCGTTGTGATGAACCTCGACGACCTGCTCTGCGTAGGCGCAGTCGACAACATACTGCTCAGCAGCACCATAGGACGCAACAAGCACCTTGTCCCGGGCGAAGTAATCAGCGCCGTCATCAACGGCACCGAGGAGTTCCTGCAGCAAATGCGCGACCTCGGCATCGGCATCACCCTCACCGGCGGCGAAACAGCCGACGTAGGCGACCTGGTGCGCACCATCATCGTCGACAGTACCGTCACGGCTCGTATGCGCCGCGCTGACGTCGTCGACAATGCCAACATCCGTCCAGGCAACGTCATCGTGGGCCTTGCCTCCTACGGTCAGGCCACCTACGAAACCGAATACAACGGCGGTATGGGCAGCAACGGCCTCACATCGGCACGCCACGACGTTTTCGCAAAATACTATGCCAAGCAGTTCCCCGAAAGCTTCGACCACAACCTGCCCGACGAAGTGGTATACTGCGGCGGCAAACGGCTCACCGACCCCACCGAAGTTGAAGGTGTCGACGCCGGCAAGATGGTCCTCTCCCCCACCCGCACCTATGCACCCGTTATACGCCGCATCCTCGACGAGTACCGCCCCAAAATCGACGGTATGATACATTGTAGCGGCGGCGCACAGACAAAAGTGCTCCACTTCATCGACAAACTCAACGTCGTCAAAGACAACCTCTTCCCCACCCCGCCGCTGTTCCGCCTCATCCACGAGCAGAGCGGCACCGACTGGCGCGAGATGTACACCGTCTTCAATATGGGCCACCGTATGGAAATCTACACCGACGAAGCCACAGCAAAAGGCATCATCGACATATCGCGCAGCTTCAACATCGACGCCCAAATCATTGGCCACTGCGAACCCTGCGACAAAGCACAGGTAATCGTCCGCAGCGAGCACGGCGAATTCATCTATTAACCGCCGTCACAAGACTTACAAGATAAAAAAAAACTCTCTCGATGACGCCGCAGTTCCCTGCGGCGTCATCTTTTTGTCACCCCACAAACAAAGCACAACAATCCATCAGCAAATGTTAAAATTTAACATTTCAAAGCCATTTTCGCGCCATTTTCCTCTAAAATCGTCCAAAAACACCCTACCAAGACCCACTCCTAACCCTCTGTTTTCCAAGAATTATCTTTTTACCATCTTCTTACCAAATACCTACCAAATTCTACATATGTACGCTTTTAGTGAACTTTTATAAGTATTTGGTAACTGTTTTATAGATATTTAGCCTATAGATAGGTATACGCACCTTTGCAACGTTTCTAATAATCAGCAACTTGCAAAATGTTAATTTTACACTTGTTTATACAATAAAGTTTTAACAAAAAAAAGGCGTTGGGGAAAGAGTTTGGTAATACTATAAATTAATGTTTATCTGTATACTCGAATTACAGCAATATGAAAGATTTGCCTTATAGGGGTTTCTTTTCTTGATTGCGGACGTTCCTTTAGTAAATACTTAGTGTTCAATGAATGTGTCGACCAGCCTCCATCTTTTCGATTTCAAAATATTTACTACAAATTACAAAGATTATGCTATATAGCAAAAAAAAATGCCTTTGGAGGCTGGAAGTCTCCAAAGGCATATGAATTTGCACCTGTGTTTTGAACAAAACGGCTATTCGATTGCCGCGGCAATTTGGGCAGCCAACTCCTGCATTTCGGCAGGCTCCATCTTTACGTGGTGGCTGAAATTGAGGTCACCGGGATTGTTGAGCGGCATAAGGTGGATGTGCGTATGAGGCACATCGATGCCGACCACGGCTACGCCAACCTTAATGCAAGGACATACTTTCTTGAGTCCTTTGGCCACCTTGCGGCTGAAGCGATGCAGTTCGACAAACAGCTCATCGTCAAGGTCGAATATGTAATCGACCTCTTTCTTTGGTATGCAAAGTACGTGTCCTTTTACAACCGGATTTACGTCGAGGAAGGCGAGGCAATTGTCTGTTTCGGCCACTTTGTAGCAGGGTATCTCGCCTGCGACGATACGTGAAAAAATGCTTGCCATAATGTAGGGGGATTAACGTTCAACGGAAAGAATCTCGAAATGCATTGTACCTGCAGGCACAACAACTTCGACCTGCTCGCCGGCGCGCTTGCCAAGAAAGGCCTGTGCGAAGGGCGAGGAGACGGAGATGAGACCCTGTTTGAGGTTGGCTTCGCTCTCGGGAACAATGGTGTAGACCTGCTTCATATTGTTCTTGGTGTTGCGAATGGTGATTTTGGAGAGCAGAAGGACCTTTGACGTGTCGATCTTGGACTCGTCAAGCAGACGGGCATTGGCGATGAGGTCCTGCAGTTTGGATATACGTGCTTCAAGATGACCTTGAGCCTCCTTGGCAGCATCGTATTCGGCATTCTCCGAAAGGTCGCCCTTGTCGCGTGCCTCGGCAATGGCTGCTGCCGCTGCAGGACGTTCGATGGCTATGAGGTGATGCAGTTCGTCTCTGAGCTTTTGCAGACCTTCTTCGCTGTAGTATTTTATTTCTGACATAGTTGTGTATTTATCTTTATTGGAGTTGTTTTCAGAATTTATGCTAAAAAGCAGGAAAGGTCTCTGAAAAGACCTTTCCTAACTTTTCATTATGTGGATTGTCTCTTTCCTTAGAACTTGAAAGTGGCTCCGATGGAGTGGCTGCCTTTCAGGTTGCCGGCACTGCGGTATGAGTAGTCAAGCGAAAGATTCTTGTCGCCGTCCTTGCCGAAGGGGAAGAGGACAGAGGCACCAGCGTGGATACCAGTATTGGCGGTAGTGCGGTTGTCGCTGTCGAAGATATCGGTCTGATAGACATAGCCTGCACGTGCCTGGAAACGGTCAAGCAACGAGTACTCGAAACCGATACCGAAGTTGTCGCGAAGGAATGCGTTGGATGTGAAATTGGCAGCGGCTGTGAGGCGCTGGTTCCACTTCTCAAACAGGAAATCATAGGAGACACCGATATTCAGACAGGTAGGAAGCTCCATTTCGGACTCACGAAGTTCAACGGTCATCGAGTTACCAGATTCGTTGACTGTGGTGAAAGCCATACCAGTACCACTGAAGCTGAGAGCGGGTCCGATATTCTTGAGGGAGATACCGAACTTGAGCTCGTCGTTTTCACCAGTTTGATACTGGATACCGGCATCGATAGCAACGCCTGTTGCTCCTATGTCGTCGGTCGACTCGGTGATAACTTTGATGTTGGCACCACCGTGGATTGAGTTGGTAAACGAATAGGAGAAAGCCACGTTGAGGTTCATCAGCGTCGGTGAGAAGGTACCATTGCTGCCAGGTTCAGGGCTGTTTTCAGTGGTAATAGGAAGGTCACCACAGCCCATAGCCATAACGTAAGCACCCAAAACACCAGCGTCGCCCAAACGGATGGCAAGACCGAAAGCGTTGACCGAGGCACCGCTGCGGAGACCGCTACGACCACCGTAAAGGATAGTGTTGGTGTAAACGAATTCAGTCTTCTCAACGAATGAAAGTCCAGCGATGTTGCTGAAGAAAGCATCAATGCCGCGTGCACAGGAGGTGTTGATGCCACCCCAGCTAGAACTGCGTGCCCAAGGGTTGATGAGCAGTTCCGTAGCACCTGCCGTTCCTCTACGGTTGTCGTTGCCGGCGAATACGCTGGGTGCCGACAGCGACGCTGTGAGGACCATTACAGTTAATATACTTAATATTCTTTTCATTTCTGTCAAAATTTAAATGTTTGATGATAATTAGAACTGGAAACCACTCATATCGACAGGACGCATCGTACCAAACCATTTCACTACGCGTTCACCGATGCCCGGTGTGTTGAAGTGAATGAGGTAGAGACCACCGGCAATGGGAATACCATTGTGGTTGTGAAGATCCCAATCGTATGTTGTCGTGTTGCTAGGCGTGTTCGGGAAGGTGCGGACAAGGGTACCATCAATCGTGTAGATAGTGATGGTGGTGTTGCCCGGCACATTGATGAAGCGTACCTTAGTCTCCAACTGACTAGCGGTTTCGTATTTAGAATAACTGTAATAAGGGTTAGGTACAACATTGATTGCTTCCATAATGGAATCCTTGTAGCTCTGGCGAGCATTGGCTCCAGTAGCGACATTGGTAAGGGTTACAATGTCGGGAGTAAGCTCAAACATATACATAGGATTGTTGCTGTTGATTGTAGTGAGGCCGGCATTCTCGGGTTTTGTACCGTTGTCGCTCAAGAATCTGCCGTAGCGGTTGTTGACGTTGAGGTCGATGGTGACATCGCAAGGGATATCTTTAGGATTGTTGATATTCTCATTGACGATTGGCATATTGACCCAAGCAACAGTCGAGAAGAGGAAGGCCGAGGAGTCACGGATTGGAACAATATATTTTGCACCTTCGTACTTCAGCAAACCTTTGTTGAACTCTTTGTAATAGTCCTTAATCTTCTGAGCGTTGGCAGAAGTGTTAGGATAAGGACACTCGAAGAAGTGATCAAGAGATTTAAGCATTTTCACTGCCCAGGCACCAGCGTCGTAAGAAGGCGAAGCATAGGTGTAAGGCATATAGTCATCACGCGAGACGTGATAATATGGGAAATCTTGCGAAATGGCATTCATCACATAGATGAAGTGGCGACCACCCATAATGTAGTTCGATGTACCTACAGTTACAGTGCTGACAGGATTCCACATCATATCGCGACCATTGAACTGTGCATAACGAGAATCCTCGCCATACATAATGTTGAGACGCTCACCAGTAGCCAGGTTGATAGCATAGCCAGGGAACCAACCCATACCACGATCACTAATGTAATTGGGGCTGCCAGGATCGGTCGAGGCACCGGCGACAGTAGCAGTATCACCATTCTTGTCGATAGAAGCGTGCCTACGCATCTGGAAACGACGGGCATTGCCTTCCGACTGCGTGTAGTCGTCGCACATTTCAAGAACCGGGCAACGAGTCCACTTAGTAGTATCGGAAGTCATAACGATACGAACACTCGGCAACTTCGAGAAGTCGTTGAACATAAGAGATTTGTTTCTCTTGTGCGACAGAGTGTAGCGCAGGTTCTGATAGTAGTTACGGTTGAACATAGCATCCTGCGCGTGGAGCGAGTCAAGGATGTCCTGTTCAGTCATATAATAGCGGTACGAAAATGCGGGATGATACTCGCGGGTCGAAGCAAGACCATAAGGAGCCCAAGTGCCCGATAGGACTTTCTCAAAAGCTTGATATTTATCAACAGCATAAGAGGATACACGTCCGTCAACGACTTGGCTCTTATAGTAGTCTTCATCAAGATAAAGTTCATTGCCGGTGAATTCGCCAGAACCAGTTACGAAAACAGAAAGGTTGTTTTCAGCATACTGGGCACCGCTTCGAATCCAGTTGTATACAGGATAGTTATCATTGTCGGGAATACCAGTCAGCCACTGGTGGTTGTTGTCAGAGAATGACATCGAAGCCGACAGGAGGGTACCATCGTTGATAAGACCGCCCATAACACCGTTAGCGGTAACGTTAAGCGGCGTGGCAATGTCCTTAGGATTGGTGATAGCAACTGCAATACCGAGGTCGAGGAAGAGCTGCTCGTTGTAACGGCTAATTACAAAGTCTGCAGTGTCCGTATAGACACCAACGGAATCATTGCTGCCAGTCTTAACGTAGTACAGCGGAGTGCCGTCAACCTTCGAGATTGACCACTTGGCCGAATCGCTTACACCAGTGAAGTTGATATAGAACTGACCTTCCTTAATGTTGAGCGGGTCAATAATACGAACGTTTACAGGACCTGCGTTCTGCTCATAGCGGGGATGAGAAATGATGCAAGGATTGTTCATAACAGCGGTGTAAGTACCACCAGTTGTGTACTCCTGCATACGTCCTGGTCCCTTACCAGCAACACCCGGTTCACCCATAAGCTCGACTATGGATTCTTCTGTAAGCTGAAGGACGTTGCCACCGTTACCGAAGCCTTCGATACGAGTGATGTTGGGGCTCATACCATAGGTAGCTTGAACAATGGTACCACCATTTTCCGATGAAGGATTGTGCGGTTTGGCAATAACCGGGGTAATGGTTCCGCCATACTCGTTTTTGCGGCCTGCCAGATAAGGCTCTTTCTGGCCATCAAGTTTGTTGGGGTCAGTCTGCGAATACTCTTTAAAGCGGTTGTGTGCATAAGCAACAGCAACATAGTAATATTCCTTATTATTCACAAGATTTGTACTTGTTCCGTTGGCGAAGAGGTCAGTAGTGACACGGATTACGTGCTTGATACCAGCATTGGCACCATCAACCATAATTCTACCAGTCAAAAGGCCCGTGGAAGAGTTGGAGGTGTAGTTAACCAACTTGGCAATAGGCAGAGTCGGGTTTGAGGCAGTGTCATCATAGTAGTTCTCTATGTCGCACTGGTAAACCAAACGAGCTTTGGTCTCGTCTCCAATGTCGGTAATGGAAACATTGGCGTTGGCAAGCTGATAAACCTGATAACCTTCAAATTTATAGTGACGAAGTTCACTTGGATAAGATTTCAGAATTGAAGCATCTTCCTCATCATAGGATTCACCATAGTTGTTGGAAGCAGGGTTATCATAAGTAATATAAAGAATAACTTCATTGCTCATTTCCTGGACAATCAGTGTAGGAGCATCAGGACCGTCAAGGACTTTGAAACAGTTCTCGAAGAGAGCCTGGCAGACATCGTCTATTTCACGAAGCAAAGTAACTGAAGTCCATCTGTTACCAGAGGAAGCCTGTGCAAACGGAATACCTACGGTAATGTAGTTGACAGCACCAGGTTTCAATGTGAAGGGTCCTGCAGACTGCATAAAACGACGGTCACCAGGAGTCACGTTGTCACCAGAGGTAACCTCAGTCCAGTCATTAGGATGGAACTCATCGTCAGGAACTACACCATTGGTACCCCAATGCAACGGGTCACTATCGTCGGGGAACATAAAGTCACAGTTCAGTGAGGAAGTACCAGTAGAGATTGCATTACCACCATACTTCATATGCGAACCGTTCTTCCAGAAACCTTGCAAATAGTTGTAATAGTCAGTAGCTTTGCTCGGTTCACCGTTGATGTTGCTGCTGCTGTTGTCGTAGTACACGAAACGACGCATACCAAAACGCTCGTCGTCAACAATATTGTTACCAAAGTTGACACCGTTGATGGCGCAGTTACCTATCGAGTCGTCAGCCTGGAAATACCAAGCAAGAGGATAGAAAAGGTCGGCATCGTCGGAGAGCATAATGGTATCATATACATTAAGACTGTCAATCCAATAATTAGCAAGCTTTTCAGGATAATAGATACGCATTTTGTTAATATCAATCTTGGGATTGTCCTTACCGTCGGCATCCATATAGGGTCCCTGGAAGAAGTCAATACCTACTGCGGGAGGAATGCCACTGTACGAACCTGTTCCAGGACCGTCAACATCCTTACCATTGTAGCAATAGCCAAGACCGCGCTTGACATCGCAACCAATATAGTCATCATAGCCATAGCCCAAATCCGGGTCAACCCACTGGCTGAAATAGGTATTACGCAGTTCATAGGTCGAACGGTTGATGATTTCATAGGTATAGAATGTCATATTGTTGATTTCGTCATTGGTCGAGAAAGCAAATGCCTGGGCACGAATTTCAAGACCGATGGGCTGTCCACCAGACTCGGTGTGAGTGTTTCCCATATCATTGAATACCCACCAAATGGTCTGGTCGCCTTTCAGAACTTGGTCAGAAAGAAGACCACCTTTGACAATACCCAAAGAATCCTCCATTGTAGGGAAGGGTTTGTAAGTCTCGCCACGTTTCAGGTTTGCCTTCAACGTACGAGGGCACAAGGCGTTGTCAAAATCGTAGTATGGATAGTCACCATTCTGGTAATTGTATTCACCGTCTCCATCGGCATCAAAGAACGGTGCCAGATAATAAGACTGGTTGGCAAAATTACCGTGGGCGGGCCACTCTTTAATAGCCTGCGAAATTGCACCTTCGTCATACTTCTCGTTAGGCTGCGGAGGATTGGCTGTATAGTCAAACATCTGCATAAATGACTGAACTTCAGCCTGACTAATTTTGTAATGTCTGTCATAATAGTTGCAGACCTCAATACTAACGTCGGCGGTACCGTCAATGGTAAGAGGGCCGGGCCAATAATCGTCGCCTTCCTGACCAAAACGGAGAGCGGCAAGACGCAACTGGTCATTAACGTCAGTACCACCAATCCACAGTGCAGCACAATACAGAGGAGTGGACGTACCGTCTTTAGGAATATGGTACTGTGTAATACTGCCGTCATACCACATATTGCCGTATCCGTTAATCAACGCACGGACATTGTTGATATTCAACTCGGCAGTACTCTGTGCTCTTTTACACACAGCAGCTTTCGACTGCACGGCAGCCTTTTTCGCGCTCTTCGACTTGCAGGTGGTGCACTCTCGAGCAGCGGCTGTCCCCATCATTGATGAGAACAGGAAAGCCAATAAGACTGTTTTAATAAATATATTTTTCATCTCTTTATAATTTTTCACATTACGATATTAGAATTGGTAAGTCAAGGTCAGACGAATGCTTCTTGGCTGAGAATAGTACCAATAGTTATTATTCAGCATAACATTATACATATCGCGGAAAGACTGCGGATCAAGATAAGCATTGATCACTGACTGCGTCTCGGGGTCGGTCAGATAACCATCGTCTGACGGGTTGCCGGTGACTGCGTGAACACCAGTAATGTTTCTGATATCGAAGAGGTTTCTGATAGTAACAGATGCATTAAGCATAGTAGGACGCGGTTTCTTGCCTTCACGCTTGATTTCGATGGGCCAAGTCTTGTCGACGACAACATCGAAATAGAAGCCCCAAGGCATACGAGCGCCACGGTAGCTACCAACAATAGTGTGCTGAGTGTTGCTGAAAGCTCTGGTGTAGGGACGTCCAGACTGGGCAACAGCAATAAAGTTGATACCGAAATTCTGCAACGGATAAATCTCTTTCTTCTTTGCATTTCCATCTTTATCCTTGACGGCACGGGTAATCTTCCAACCCTCACCTTTGCCAAGACGGTAGTCAACATTAGCCTTGAACTCGTGACGACGGTCATCACTGATCGGGTTCAACATCTTAAGGGTTGTATAACCTTCCTTAATAAGCTCAGACATCGTAGTTGAAGACAAACCTGTTCCTTCAGCATACTGAAGAGTATAGTTGGCATTGATACGGACATTGTTGCTCTGACGCATATCGAAAGACAGCGAGAAACCTTTAATGGTTTTGAAGTCAATATTGTCAAACGAATAGTAGTTCGGGTTCGGGTCAGCACCAGCATACTGGACAACCTGAATCAGGTCGCGAGTTTCCTTATAGTAAGCAGAAATACTGAGGGCAGCAGTTTTGTCCTTGTTAAGAGCCTGCTGGAAACCAAGTTCATAGTTGGTAATACGTTCAGGTTTCAGATTCGGGTTATTGATGTAGCCGTTGGCTTGAGTCATATAAAGATAGCTGAAATAGTCAGCCTGCCAACCCGAAGAGGGACGGCGTGCAATAATATCATAGTTGGCTTTGAACTGCGACATATCGTTGACGGGGAACGAGAAAGCGATACGAGGCATAACAACAATCTGCGGATCATAGTCCTTGAAAGCATTGGCAGAGATACGGTTGCCACTGCCATTACCAGTCGTGGCAGTCTGCTGTCCACCACCCTCACCGGTAGTACGGTAAGGAGTCGGTCTACCAGATTCACCAGAGATTGCACTCGGCGTAGTAACCTGAACACCTTCGGCATTGTACCAAATGCTTCCATCACGATAACCACGGATTGTGGGTGTGGTTGCACCTGCATCGTCAACATAGACTACCCAATCATCCTGAACACCTGCCGGAAATGCATTGTTGTCAAGGCCAGTGACAAAAGCTGCCTTGCCATTGTTGAGGTCGGCAACAGTGTAGGATTCATAAAGCAGATAAGGATCTTTCAAGACCATCTGGTTACCATCATAGTAGTCAACACGTACACCGACGTTGAAGATAAGGTCTTGGAAGAAGAACTTGTCCTGAATATAACCTGCCGCATAGATAGGTGAGAAAACCGGCAAATATTGGAAGTTCTTGTGACCACGGCTTACAGGATCGAAGAAGTCGTCGAGACTCCAAGTGCTGGAACGATACTTCTCACCGGTGTGATCATATCCATAATAGCTGACCATCTGGTTGCCGCTGTTGAAGAGTTCGTTAGCGGAGAACATATTAATACCACCGAAACTGTTGTAATCATCCGGTGAATAACGGTCGATATCGAGCCAGGTAGTACCATTGACATCAAGACCAAGGGCACGACGCAATGACTCGTCGAAACAGGTCTGTCCACCACCGTTCAAACGGTTATAGTCGACAAACAGTTCCGAATTCTCAAAATGCTCAATAGGATTGTTGAAGTCCAACTGAGTGATATGAGCGTTAGCCGACTGACGCATCAGAGTCCACAGAGAATAGGCAGAAATGCCGTACGAAGCGTGGGTATATTGGTCATACTGGAAACCAATTTCAAGGTCGTGACCCTTGATGGTAGCAGCAGCCTTTGCTTGTAAATAATAATAATTGTATTCACTCTTTGAATAACCAGTGCTCTGTGTACCTACGTTGGAGAAAAGACCGTAAACAGTACCCAGCAAAGAACCGTTGACAAGACCATTATAGTTGCGAATTAGGTCGAATGTCGTCAGGTAGGGAGCAAGCGTAGGAATATTGAAAAGCTGAGATGTGTAGTTCGACAGAATGGGGTTGTATTCTGACGGAGCAATATATTTTGAATTTTCAATCCAGCTGTTCTGAATGTGGGCAGTCTGTGTTGTACCGTGGTAATTATAGTCCGAACGTATTTCGTACGATGGAGTCTGTGTTCTCTCAAAAGTACCTATGTGGCCATATTTGAACAGATCGTCACCGAACTTCTCATTATAGGAACGTGTATTATAACGGTTGAACATCGCCGTGATGTTATACATAACCTTCGAAACAACCGGCTCACTCTTTGCATCTGGATTGCTCTCATCCTTTACAGGCTCCGGATCCTTAAAACGCTGGGTGAAGTCAGCAGTAAGAACAATGTTCTGCACTTTGTTGACACCGTTGGCAGCGTTGTGGAGGTTCAGCGGGAAGTAGCTCAAACTAGTGCTTGGACCATAACTGTAGTCATATTCACCAGTGAGAACCAACGAAGTCAATTCGGTGAAGCGGAAGTCCAATGCTCCTTGTAAGTTGATGCTATAACTGCCGAAATCAGCCTCGCGATCCTTGTTGACAAAATAGTTCTTTGCATTGGGACGAGAAATGGTGACAAAGTCCTCAGCACGAAGAAACTCTGCAGCATAGTTAACCGTACCTTCAACGGGGTCATAGATAATAGGAGCATTCTCAATTTCCATTACCTTTTCATCGTTAACGACCTGGAAACGTCCGTCCTTGGAACGATAGTATCCGAATTTCGAGTACGAACCGACACCAGTGAAACGGAATCCTACAAAAGTACGTTCACCTGTCTTGTTGCCCTGTTCATCCTTAAGAGCAGTTTTAGCCACAGGACCACTCAGCCAAACTGTGAGCATATTATACAGACGATAGTCAAGATAAGTGTCGTATTTGACAAGACCCATAAACTTTGTCGATGGCGGTTTAAGAGTGATAATCTGGGTACCACCGATAGCTTCACCGATGCTGGCAGGAGTACCGCCAAGCACCACCTGGATTTCAGCGATGGCTTCTTTAGGAACGTTGACACCAGTACGAGTGCGGACGTTACCCACCTGGGTAACCATACCATCCTCACCACGAGCAGTACCAGTACCACCGTCGCTATAACCCACACCGGCAACAGCGGCGACGATACCGTCAACTGAGTTGGCAGGCATCTTACCGATATCATCGGCCGAAAGACGTGTACCAGACTCGGGGGCTCCAATGTCGATGACAGGAACCTTTTGTGCCTTCACAACAACTTCCTTGAGCTGCTGACCAGATTTGGTAAGCTTCTCATTGTAGACCGTGAAGCCCGAAGCCTTTACGTTGATTTCTGTTTTAACGGTGGCGTAGCCCATATACGAGACTTCTATCTCATACTTGCCGACCTGTAAGCCCTTGATGGTATAGTTACCATCAAAGTCTGTGCGGCCACCACCCATAATTTGACCACCCTGCTTGGCAACGACATTTGCACCCATCAGAGGTTCACCGGTTTTCTCGTCGGTGATGGCACCTTTCATTGTACCCTGTGCAAAAGCCACTACCTGTGCAGCTAAAAGCAGTCCGATCGTTAATAGTACCTTTCTAAACATACTTGTTGTTTTTGTAGAGAGTTAATTATTTTTATTATTTCATTTTGCATTTAGAGTAAAGCAGACTCCCTCAACATTCCACCCTTTCCATTATTGTCTGGTAGATGAAAGCCTTTCGGAGGTCGAATGTCTCACCAAGCAGTGAAGTAATGCCGTTCGTTTGTTCTTCAACGGCACTTGCCGGTTGCACTTTGACAGGCTCCGGCTTTACTGGTTCGGTGTTTTTGTGGCCGACAGTTTCGGCAGGTTGTTCCTCATATGAGAAATACGATGAACCAAAAACGCCCTTCTCCTCCACGGGTTCTTCCCAGTCCTCAACAAATTCTTCATCGCCCCATTCGTTGGAGACATACTCTTCATCATTCTGTTCAACTGCCGGACGAGGTCTCGGAGAAGAGGCCTGCCTACGGTCAGTCTTCTTGGTGTTTTTGCCACCAAGAAGACCACCGACACACAGTATTGCAATTGTTATTATGATATCGAGTATATCCATCTGCTATTATATATAAGATATCAATAATTATTTTCCAGCATTGAGACGTTTGGCCTCACGCTTCTTGCTGACCTCGTATACGATGGGACAAGCAAGGCAGACCGACGAGAAAACACCGCAAACCACACCGACCAACAGAGCGAAGATAAATCCGCGGATAACCTCACCACCGAAGATGAACATCATCAACAGAGTGAAGAATGTGGTGCCAGATGTGTTGATGGTACGAGCCAAAGTTGCATTAATGGCATCGTTCATATGTTGAACCAAATCGCGTTTGGGATAAAGATTACGGTTCTCACGTACACGGTCGAAGATAACCACCGTGGCGTTGATGGAGTAACCAATCACAGTCAGCACAGCAGCGATGAACGACTGGTCGACATCGAGGCTAAAAGGCAGCAGACCACGCAGCAACGCGAACATACCAATAATAAGAATAGTATCGTGCGTAAGGGCTGCAACGCTACCAACACCAAAACGCCAGCTGCGGAAACGTATACCAATGTATGCGAAGATGACCAAAAGACCACCAAGCACAGCCAGAATAGAATTACGTTTCATATCGGTTGCCATAGTTGCTTCAACCTGCTCGGATTGGATAATACCATAAGGATAGACCTCGGCATCAGCAAACTGCTGCATAGAGATCTCCTTGCCGTCATCGGTCTTACCAAAATACTGTTTAGTACCAGCAAAAAGTTTCTCGTTGATGACCATTTCATCGGTGATAGTGTCTGTAGCCGACAGGTTGTGAGCCGTACGATAAGCCTCATAGTAGTCAGCAGCAACAATGTTGGTGGTAATCTTCACCTGATTGCTTGGACCATAGGATTTAACCTCGGGGGCTTCATCAAACTCAGCGGCAAGACTTGAACGGACATCGACGACGTTAACATCCTGATCGAAACGCACCACATAAGTGCGGCCACCAGTGAAGTCAATACCCATACTCAGATGACGGCCAAAGATACCGACGAAGCACAGCACTATAGCACAAACACCAATGATATAGAAAGTTTTGCGCTTGCCCATAAAGTCAACATTTGCATTGCGCATAAAGTTTTCAGTGAAACCGAACGAGAAATTGATTTTCTTCTTGTGGTTCAACATCCAGTCAATAACCAGACGGGTAATGAAAATGCTAGTGAACAGAGAGGTGACAATACCGATGCACAGTGTAACGGCGAAGCCCTGGATGGTACCCGAGCCGAACATAATCAGCACAAGGCCCAGCAGGAATGTTGTCACCTGACCGTCGATGATTGCCGACATAGCGTTTTTGAAGCCTTCGTCAACAGCGTTGGCGACACTCTTGCCAGCACGCAACTCCTCCTTGATACGTTCATAGATAATCACGTTGCCGTCGACAGCCATAGCCATTGTCAGAACGATACCAGCGATACCAGGCAGTGTCAGAACAGCACCTATCGATGCAAGCACACCCATCAGCAGGAAGACGTTGGTCACCAAAGCCACAACCGACACCCAACCGGCACGGTTGTAGAAGACCACCATATAAATAAGTACAATAATAAATGCAAGGATAAAAGAGACAAGTCCCTTATGGATTGATTCCTGACCCAGCGAAGGTCCTACCACAGCCTCCTGGACAATACGTGCTGGAGCAGGCAGCTTACCAGACTTCAGAACATTGGCAAGGTCCTTGGCCTCTTCGAGGGTGAAGGTACCCGTGATAGACGAGCGGCCACCGGCAATCTCACCGTTGACACGCGGAGCCGAGTATACCTGGTCGTCAAGAACGATGGCCACACACTTGCCGACATTGTCGTGGGTGATATTCTTCCAAGCGTGGGCACCTTCCGAGTTCATCACCATCGAAATCTCATTGCCTTCAGTATTGCTGAAGTCCTGACGCGCATCGGTAATCACGCTACCATCCAACTTAGCCTTCGGCAAATTGGTATTGCGATCGTAATCCTCAATCTTGATAGCATAGAGTTCAAACACATTCGAACCTTCTTCGATTGGTTTCACTGACCACAAATATTTCACCTCGCGTGCGTTGACCTTGCCAGCCTTCACACCTTCGGCAATCATACGGTTGACAGCGGCGGTGTCAGCCTCGGTGGCGCGGAATACAATCGGAGGATAAACCGGATAGCCCTGCCACTGGGCAAAGAGTGACATCAGAGGATGATCCTTCTTGTATTGTTCGCTCTGTGGATCGCTTTCGGTTTCAGCGACAGCCGGAGCCTCATTCTCAACAACAGCAGCGCTGTCTATAACAGCGTTGGTATCAGTTGTTTCAGCAGCCAAAGTGTTCTTTGATGCCAGATACTCATCGGTAGCAGTCAGATAACCAGATACGCGGTTGTATTCATTAAGATAACGCGAGTCGCTCATATCGCCACTGTAGGTGGTCCAGAACTCCAACTGGGCTGTACCCTTCAGGAGCTTGCGGACGCGCTGCGGATCCTTCACACCAGGAAGCTCAACCAAGATGCGCTCAGAAGCCTGAAGGCGCTGAATGGTGGGCTGGGCTACACCGAACTTATCAATACGCTTGCGAAGAATCTCATAAGTCCTTTCATAAGCACTACTGGTTTCCTCTCTAAGCTTGTTGAGAATGGTATTGTTGTCGTCGTTAAGCGTCGTACCTGTCAGCTGGCTGCTAAAATAGCCTGCCAGACGAACATCCGGCTTAATAGAAACGATGGCATCATAGAAAAGATTAACGAAGTTCTCGTTTACAGACTTCTTTTGCTGTTCGAGAGCCATATCAATGGCCTTGTTGAACACCTCGTCATTTGTGTAGTTGGCCAGAGCTTTAACGACGTCGACCGTCGAAACCTCAAGCATAACGTTCATACCACCTTTCAAGTCAAGACCAAGATTGATTTCACGAGCCTGGCATTTCTTGTAGGTGAAACCCATCCAGACCTTCTCATTGGCCATAGAATCAAGATAGTAAGTTTCTTTAGTTGCACGCAGTGAGTCAGTAACTATCGCCGTCAAGTTTTTCAGCTCAGCAGCACTCATATCGTTGCTGCCCTGTCTTTTAAGGCAAGCATCGATGTCACTCTGTCCTTGTGCACTCTCTACATACTTCACAGCGCTAGCCTTAGCCTTGTTCTCAACACTCTTTGTCGCAAAAGAAAACGACAATTGGAATAAACAAACAAGCACAAAAGCAATCGCCAAAAATCTGATAAGTCCTTTATTCTGCATATCTTACGTGTTAAAGTTTTTTTTAGTTTATCTACATTTTGAATATGCAAAAATAAGAATTTTTATTGACTTTGCAACATATTTTTCAAAAAAACTTCTAATATTTAATATTACCATTATTAAAATACTAAAAATCAACCTATGCCAACACAAGAAATTTTTAATTGAGTACAAAAATAGCACTTCACAGAAAGCGCGAATACGACACTTTGAAAAAAAGAGGAAAGAGCCATCAAAAATTCGAAAAAATATAAAATTTGCGAAAGTACAAACAAATACTAATTATCAGCAATTTAAAAACATTCAACATAGAACTTCCAAGGCCGTTGTACAGTATATGTACAGTATTTGTACAGTATTTGTACGCTTATGAAGCGTACAAATACTGTACAAATACTGTACATATACTGTACAACGGCCTTGGAAGCCAGTACTCGAAAAACCAACTGATCAAGCTGATATTATGGATGTTGAAAGAAAAAACACACCATTTTATCTGTTTTGAAAAAAATGTGTATTTTTGCAGAAAATTTCTCCAAAATGGAAAAAAGCAGCTATAATAGCAAAAAATCAACGCAACTATCTGATTCCAAAGACAGAAAACCATCACTGACCCTCAAAGAATGGGCCTTGGAGGACCGCCCACGCGAGAAACTGATTGCAAAAGGGAAAAAAGAGCTTAGCAACGCAGAACTAATAGCCATACTGATAGGAAGTGGCTCGACAGGGCAAAGCGCTGTGGATCTGGCAAAAGAGATACTCAACAGCAACGGCAACGACCTTTCGCAGCTTTCGCGCCAAGGGATCAAAGAACTGACCAAAGACTTCAAAGGTATGGGCGAAGCCAAAGCAGTGTCGATAATAGCAGCTTTAGAGCTTGGTTACAGGATGTTAAGTGAAAATATAAATCGTCGTGAATACTACATCAGCGACAGCAAAGCTTTGTTCAACTATATTGGGCCATCGCTTATAGACCTGCCTGTAGAAGAGTTCTGGGCCGTCTTTATGAATATCCGACAGAAAGTGCTTTTCAAACAACGCATTTCGATTGGCGGGATAACGGGAACACCCGTCGACATACGGCGCATCTTCGCCACGGCACTCGAAAAGAACGCGGTATTCGTTGCCGTGGCACACAACCATCCAACGGGCCATCTAACACCAAGCAAGGAGGATAAAACTCTTACTTGCAAAATATTAGAAGCTGGAAAAATACTCGATATCAAACTTATTGAACATATAATAGTCGGCATTGACGGCAATAATCGCCCCGACTACTACAGTTTTCACGACAACGGATTGGTTTAGCGCACCTTTTCAATGGTAATGCTCACGCCTTCCATCTTGCCTCCGAGAGGTGGATTCAGTTTTGTAACCTTCACACACACAGACTCTACAGTTCCATATACTTCCAAAATTCGAGCAGCTATTCTGTCGGCAACATTCTCAAGCAAATGCGATGGTATAGCCATCTCTTTTTTCACCGTCTGATACACTGAAAGATAATTTACCGTATCTTCTATGCTATCAGAAACTTGCGCCAAAGAAGTATCGACTTGCATACGAAGGTTGACACGAAAATTAGTGCCTATCGCACGCTCTTCATTAAAGCATCCGTGATAGGCATAGAATTCCATATTCTCTATTTCTATAAACGCCATATTCCAAGGCCGTTAATTAGCAGAAAAGGATACATCAAACAATGGTGTCGAACTGACGTAGGAAACGAAGGTCGTTCTCGAAATATAGTCGCAAGTCTCGTATCTGATACTTCAGCATAGCCATTCGTTCAACGCCCATACCGAAGGCGAAACCGCTATATTCCTTGCTATCAATGCCCGATGTTTCCAAAACATTGGGATCAACCATACCACATCCTAGGATTTCAAGCCAACCTGTACCTTTGCAGATATTGCAGCCTTTACCGCCACAGATATTGCACGATATGTCCATTTCAGCACTTGGCTCAGTGAACGGGAAATACGACGGGCGCAGGCGTATCTGGGTCTGTTCGCCAAACATTTCCTTGGCAAAATAGAGCAACGTCTGCTTCAAGTCGGCAAAAGTAACCTTCTTATCGACATAGAGTCCTTCGACCTGATGGAAGATGCAATGGGCACGAGCAGAGATTGCCTCGTTGCGAAACACACGTCCAGGCATAATAACGCGGATGGGCGGTTTCTGCTGCTCCATAACACGAACTTGCACACCAGATGTGTGGGTGCGGAGCAGCACATCAGTAGGCTTGTTGACAGACGGTTCCTTCTCAACAAAAAAAGTATCCTGCATATCGCGCGCCGGGTGGTCCAAAGCAAAGTTCAATGCGGTGAATACGTGATAGTCGTCCTCTATTTCAGGGCCGTCGGCGACAGTAAAGCCAATACGCGAAAAGATATCGATGATTTCGTTCATAACAACCGAAAGCACGTGACGGCTTCCGACAGCAGAATAGTCTGTAGGCAACGTGAGGTCGCTGGTCTGCGATTGCTGTTCCAGTTTTTCTACACTGGACTTGAATTCCTCTATTTTAGCTTGTGCAGCGGTTTTCAGACGGTTCAGAGCCTGACCCATCTCTTTCTTCTGTTCATTGGGAACAGTTTTGAATTCCTCAAAAAGCTCGCTGATAAGACCTTTTTTACCCAAATATTTTATACGGAACTGCTCAACGAAAGCTGCACGATCCATCGCTTTTTCAAGCGAGGCCATCTGTATTTCGCGGATAAAATCCTCTATATTGTTTAACTTCATAATCTTGCTTGGCTATAACAATTATAATGCTATTAATTAGCGTTCTATTATCTTGATTTTCATTTTCACATCCTCTATAGGACGATCGTTGGGGCCACATTTTACAGCAGCAATCTTATCAATGACATCCAAACCGTCAATCACTTGTCCGAAAACGGTATAGTCGTAATCTAAATGGGGCGTTCCTCCAACAGTAGTATATATATCAATTTGCTGTTTGTCAAGGGGCTTGCCCATCTGCTGTGCCATCATCTGAAGACGTTCAGCCGGCCAGACATTCCCTTGCACTATGTAAAACTGACACGGTGACGAAGCCTTGGTGGGGTTAACCATATCACCTTGGCGCGCCGCAGCAAGAGCACCCTTTCGATGTATCAAACCTGGTACAAACTCGGCAGGAATGGTATAGCCCAGATTGCCGTTGCCAAGGGGCTGACCCGGTTTGGCATTGCGAGAATTCGGGTCTCCGCCTTGAATCATAAAATTATTGATAACACGATGGAAAAGCAGGTCGTTGTAAAAACCTTCATTTACCAACTTTATAAAATTATCACGGTGTTTTGGAGTCTCGTTAAAGAGCTCAACTGTCATATTTCCGTATGAAGTTTCAATTAAAACATAGTATTTTTTTTGCATATCAGTAGTTTGATTTTCAACTTTTTGCGCCTGACAAGAGGTTAATGCCACAAAAAAAAGCAGCAAAAAAGTCATTTTTTTTATTTTCATACCATTTAAAATTATTAATTTTGCAGTGCAAAAATAGTCAAAAAAATTGTAATAGAGCCAAAATAAAACAAAATTTATGAAGAAAAAAATCCTAGCCATTGTATGCCTTGCTTTAATAGGCGGATTATCAATTTTTTCAATTTCAGCTTGCGACAAAGACACAAACTGCTATGTCCAAATTACTGTTGTTGACGAAGTGACTCACGCCCCAATTCCTGGCGTTTTTGTCAAAATTGACATCGAAGACAGCTATGTCAATGCACAAGGCTTGACAAACGAAGCAGGACGTTTCGACACGGTGTTTTCTGCCCCGGCCATCTTCAATGTTGCTGCGATATATGAAACCGGCTACGACAGCGTTTACACTCGTCAAAACTTCTTTTGCTATCGCAAAGGCAACAACACCATTCGACTAAAAGAAGGCGATACCGTCTATTCAACTGTAAACCTTGAAAGCGAAATTCATCGCGAATACAGAAACAACTAAAACCCTGTTCTGATATGAGCAGCATTTTCACGGAACAAGACTTGCAACAAATTGCAAGTATGAACCTTACGCCCGAAAACGTACAAAAACAGATAGACAATTTCCGCAACGGATTCCCCAAGACGAAACTCATAGATGCTGCCACTGTCGACAATGGCGGTATATTACGTATGACAGACAATGACATACGCCGATATGCAGCTTCGTACAAGAGCCACGCAAAAGGTAAAAAAATACTGAAGTTCGTACCCGCCTCTGGTGCAGCGACACGAATGTTCAAAGATCTGTATGCCTTTTCTTCAACCTACTTCGGGGTGGCGAAAAACTTTGAAAAAGAGTTTCCGACAGTCAAAGAATTCCTGCAACACATTCGCTCATTTGCCTTTTTTGAGGATTTGAAAGACTGTATGGAACGCTCTTCGCTTGATTTCGGTGACTATATGGATCGCGGCGACTTCACCACCGTCATCAACTACCTTCTTAAAGAACAGTATCTTGGCTATGGTTCGCTGCCTAAAGCCCTACTAAAATTTCACCGATACGGAGGATTGAGCCGCACATCGCTTGAAGAGCATATAGTAGAAGGCGCAAGCTACGCACGCTGCGACGACGGAACAGTGCATATTCATTTTACTGTTTCACCTGAACACAAGCCTCTTTTCCGCAAAAAAATCGCAGAGGTAAAAAAATACTACGAGTCAAACCTTAACATAAAACTCGACATAACATTCTCGGAGCAAAGACATTATACAGATATTATCGCAGTTGACGAATACAACAATCCAATTCGCGATGACGACGGTCGCCTGGTATTCCGTCCTGGCGGGCACGGTGCATTGATTGAAAACTTAAACGACTGCAATGCCGACCTTATATTTATAAAGAATATAGACAATGTGGTGCCTGATTGGATGAAACACACCACAATCATCTACAAACAAGTTCTGGCTGGACTTTTGTTCGAGCTACAGGAACAGTCGTTTGACTATCTTAAACTATTGAAAGAGAAACCAGACAAAAAAGAGTTACAAAAGATAGCACGTTTTGCCAAAGACAAACTCCATATCGCTCTGCCAGCCGATTTTTCAAAGAAAAGCGACCGTGAAAAATGCTCGATCCTGCGTCAGAAGCTGAACAGACCCATAAGAGTATGCGGAATGGTCAAAAACCAAGGCGAACCCGGCGGCGGCCCGTTCTTTACCGAAAACACCAAAGGTATCAAGAGTTTGCAGATAGTCGAAACAGCACAAATCAACCGAAAGGATACCGAACAAGAGAAGATATTGAACTCGGCAACTCACTTCAACCCTGTCGACCTTGTATGTGGTACTAAAGACTATCGCGGCAGACGATTCAATTTGCGCAAATATGTCGACCCTGCAACAGGATTTATCAGCAAGAAAACAAAAGGAGCAGTGACTCTGAAATCCCAAGAACTTCCAGGACTTTGGAATGGTGCTATGGCCGAATGGATCACACTGTTTGTCGAAGTGCCGCTGGCAACATTCAACCCTGTTAAAACGGTTAACGACTTGCTACGCAAAGAGCACCTTGAAGGATAAATATTCGTTAAAAAGGGAAAATAATTTGTGTGTTCCAAATAATTGATGTATCTTTGCAAAACCTTTTCGGAAGAAGAATTCTCTTTTTCCAACTAATAATCAAGAAGTTGAACAATAAAATTATAGTGTATTATGGGTATTAATGCAAACAAAAAAGTCAAGAGAAGAAAAGTGAGAGTTCAGGGCAACAAGAACTCCACGAACAACTGGGGTCTGAATGCTGCTGGCTGGAACGCAGTCCACAAAGCCATCATCAACGCTGAATAAGCGATACCCTTTGTTTGAAATAAAAATGCCGCAAATAATACATTTGCGGTATTTTTATTTCGCCTTTTCTGAAAGAACAAAAACATATGACAGGTATCACCTTGCAACACAGGCAATACATATCTTTATAGCTTAAGCGGTTTCCCATCAAGTTTGGCAGCGACCAAATCGTCGCCCTTGTATACAAGCTTGAGAGAGAAGAAAGGCTGTTGCAAATCCATTATAAGACGCAAGAAAATGCGGTCGCCAGGCCACAGCGTCAAATCAAAAAGGCGTTCTTTATCAACCCACCGCAAATCACCCTCATTGCAGTCAATTTCCTTGCCTTCCCAACGGTCAGCAGTGAAGAGGTGCATATACTCGCAAGGCCAAATGTCAGATATAAAGGTGACAATACCACAATACCGCCACGAAATGACAGTAAAGCCGGTTTCTTCTTTTACCTCACGCAGCATACATTCGTCGGGGCTCTCATCGGCCTCGCACTTCCCTCCTACTCCGATCCATTTGTCGTGGCTGGCATCATTGGCTTTTTTAACGCGATGCAGCATTAGATACTGGTCACCACGTTCAAGATAGCATAATGTTGTTTGTTTCATAAATAAACCAAAATAAGGCCGCCCGCTGCGCGGGCGGCCTTGTGCTATTCAGAGGACACGCCTATCGGCGCAGTCCGACGAATCCTTTTAGAGAGTGAAAACAGGCTCAATAAGAGTCTTGCCAAGCTCGATAGCCTCTTCATTCTGAGGAATGAGGGCGTGGTGACGAGCGGGCAGAGATTTCTCAAGACCCTTGTGGATGAACTCGCTTCCAACGATAGGTTTCAGTTTCAGGAAACCACCGAGGACAATCATATTGAACACCTTGGCGATACCCTTCTCAGTAGCCTTCTCCGTTGCGGGGATCTTGTAGATGTTGATATCGCGACGTGTAGGCTCGTGAGTGATACCGTTGGGGTCATAGATCAGCATACCGCCAGGTTTCACGCTCTTCTCGAATTTGTCGAGAGACTGCTGGTTGAGGACAATAGCGGTATCGAACTTGCTGATAATGGGCGAGCTAATGCGCTCGTCGCTGACGATGACGGTGACGTTGGCCGTACCACCGCGCTGCTCCGGGCCGTAGGAAGGCATCCAGAGAACTTCCTTATCTTCCATAACGCCAGAGTAGGCAAGGATTTTACCCATCGAGAGGACACCCTGACCACCAAAACCGGCGATGATTATTTCTTCTGTCATTGTTTTAAGGGTTTAAAAGTTTAAAGGTTTAAGAGTTTAAAGGTACTGTGACCTTTTAACACTTTTCCCTCAAAATAAATTTATTTCTTAACTAATTCGCCATCAACCTTGATGTCGCCAAGCGGATACTGCGGGAACATATTCTCTTCCATCCACTTGTTGGCCTGCACGGGGGTCATCTTCCAGCCCGAGTTGCAGCTCGACACGATTTCGACAAAGCTAACGCCCTTCTCAAGTTTCTGGTTCTCGAAAGCCTTCTTGAGGGCAGCCTTGGTCTTGCGAACGTTGGCAGGAGTGTGGACGCTCTGGCGAGTCACATAATAGGTACCCGGCAGCTGAGCCAGCAGTTCGGTGACCTGGAACGGCCATCCGTTGAGCTTCTGATCACGGCCATAAGGGGTGGTGGCGGTCTTCATACCAAGCAGTGTGGTGGGAGCCATCTGGCCACCGGTCATACCGTAGATAGCATTGTTGATGAATATCATAGTGATATTCTCGCCACGGTTGCAAGCGTGGATGGTCTCAGCGGTACCGATAGCAGCGAGGTCACCGTCGCCCTGATATGTAAAGACGTAGCAATCAGGATTGAGGCGTTTGATAGCGGTAGCTACAGCCGGAGCGCGGCCGTGAGCGGCTTCCTGAAAGTCAACGTCGAGGTAGTTATAAGCCAAAACGGAGCATCCGACGGGGGAAACACCGACGGTCTTGTCCTGGATGCCAAGTTCCTCGATAACCTCGGCAACGAGACGGTGTGCAGTGCCGTGACCACAGCCCGGGCAATAGTGCATTACATTTTCCGTCAGAACTTTCGACTTCTGATAAACCAAGTTCTCAGGTTTTACTATATCTAAATTTGACATTTTTCTTTGGGTTTTAAAGGTTTAAAGGGTTTTAAAGGTTTTAAAGGTTTTAGGTTTTATAGAGGGGCGTTCACTTCCGCTCTTCACCTTTTCTGCCTTTCCAACCTTTTAAACTTTATTTTATGATTTTGTTTTCCATTGCTTCAAGAACTTCCTCAGGAGTGGGGATGATACCACCGAAGCGGCCATAGTGCTCGATAGGAATCTTGCAGTCAGCAGCAAGTTTCACATCCTCAATCATCTGACCTGCGCTCATTTCCACGCAAAGCATACCTTTAACGCGAGTAGCAAGTTCAGCCACTTGTTTGGTCGGGAAAGGATAGAGAGTGATAGGACGGAGAAGACCGACCTTCAAACCCTTTGCACGAGCGAGTTCCATTGACTTCATACAGATACGGGCAGAGGTACCGTAAGCCACAAAGACATAGTCAGCATCGTCGCAGTTCAGAGCTTCATAGCGGACTTCTTTCTCCTTCATTTCAGCATATTTAGCCTGAAGTTTCTGGTTGAAGACTTCCTGACGAGATGACTCAAGTTCCAGTGATGTGATGATGTTGTGACCACGGGTTGCGGGTTTGCCCCAAGTGCCCCAAGGAGCATTGGCGCGGCGCTCTTCCTCAGTCCAACGAGGAACATTGTCGCGGGTGTAACATTTCTCCATACACTGTCCAATAGCACCATCAGTGAGGATCAGGACAGGATTGCGATACTTGAAAGCAATATCCCAAGCGTCGAAAACAAAGTCGTACATTTCCTGCACCGACGAGGGGGCCAGAACATAGAGCTGATAGTCACCGTGTCCACCACCCTTGGTACTCTGGAAATAGTCGCTCTGAGCGGGCTGGATAGTGCCCAGACCGGGGCCACCGCGCATAGCATTCATAATAACGCAGGGAATTTCAGCGCCAGCAAGATAAGTCAAGCCTTCAGCCATCAGCGAGATTCCGGGCGAAGAAGACGATGTGGCAACCTTTTTACCTGTAGCGGCACCGCCATAAACCATATTGATAGAAGCGAGCTCTGACTCTGCCTGGAGGACAACCATACCGGTGTAGTTCTCACCTTTGGGGTCCCAAGGACGTTCGGCCATAAGAGTTTCCATAACTTCAGATTGCGGAGTGATAGGATAGCCGAAATAGCCGTCCGTACCGCTGGCAATCATAGCGCGGGCAATAGCCTCGTTGCCCTTCATTAATTTCAGTTCTTTTGCCATTTTATTGTTTCTTTTTTACTTGTTTAACATTTAACCTTGTAGACGGAGATAACACCATCCGGGCATACGATGGCGCAGCTTGCGCAACCGATGCAGTTGTCATTGACGGTATGGGTAAAATTGTAACCCTTGCCGTTTACATTTTTCGACAGCTCGATGCAGTGCATTGGGCAGGCCTCAAGACAGACTCCGCAGCCTTTGCAGCGCTCGACGTCGATAACTATTTGTCCTTTAAATGCCATAATGTTAGTTTTATACGATTAATATTGTAAAAATTGAATTTGCTTGTTCAAGGCTGCAAAGATACGCATTTTTTTTGGACCACAGGAACATTTTTAAAAAATAATTTTTCCAACCGTTTTTTCGACACAACATTCACCCGACGAACGTTGCAATAAAACAGCTAAAACTGATACTAAAGCAGTGAAACAAAAAAAACATAAAAAAACAAAAAAAAACAATATTTTTCACACTAAACAGTAACATCAACAAAAAAATGTGTATTTTTGCACACTATTTCAAGGAAACAATAAACATCAAAAAACAACCTATTATGAAGAAATTCTTTTTGTTAAGTCTGTTTGTAAGCTTGGCTTTCACCGCCATCAACGCTCAAGATGTAAAGACCCAGGACCAGCCCGCCGACGGTCCTAAAATCTCCTTCACCGAGCAGGAGCACAACTACGGCACCATCAAAAAAGGTGGCGACGGCAACTGCGAGTTTGTCTTCACAAACGAAGGCAACGAGCCTCTGATTCTCAGCAACGTTAAAGCCAGTTGCGGCTGCACTGTTCCAACTTGGACCAAAGAGCCCATTATGCCTGGCAAGGAAGGTTCCATCAAAGTGCGCTACAACACCAACAACGTGGGTGCTTTCACCAAGACCATCACAGTCACCTGCAACGCCGTCAACGCACCGCGCACCACACTCAAAATCAAAGGTAAAGTAGAATAATTCCGAACAACAAACAACACAATTATGCCACAGATTTCAAAGAAAGGCAACGAGCTGCCCCAGTCGGCAATCCGCAAACTTGTTCCCTTTGCCGATGCAGCAAAAGAGCGCGGCATACACGTATACCACCTCAACATAGGCCAACCCGATATCGAGACACCCAAAGGAGCACTCAAAGCTTTGGCTGACAATGCCCGCGAACTTCCGCAATGGAAAGGCGTTCTCGAATACAGCCATTCGGCAGGTATACCCAGCTATCGCCGTGCACTGTGCAACTACTACCATCGTCACGGCATCGACGTGACTCCCAATCAGATAATCGTCACCACTGGTGGCAGCGAGGCTTTGCAGATGGCTTTCACCGTCTGTCTCAATCCTGGCGACGAAATCATCATTCCCGAACCGTATTACACCAATTATAACACGTTTGCCAAGCTGTGCGACGCCAAGATCGTCACCATTCCCAGCGATATAAAGACCGGCTTTGCACTGCCCCCCATCGAGGACTTTGAAAAAGCCATCACACCGCGCACCCGTGCCATTATGATCTGCAACCCAAACAACCCAACGGGATATCTCTACACCCACGAGGAATTGCTGAAAGTTGCCGGTCTGGTGAAGAAATACGACCTATATCTCTTTGCCGACGAGGTATACCGCGAGTTCTGCTACGACGGCGAGAAGCACTTCAGCGTAATGCAGCTTGAAGGACTGGAGCGCAACGTCATCCTTTTCGACTCCGTATCGAAACGCTATAGCGCCTGCGGTGCACGTGTAGGATGTATGGTGACCCGCAACAGCGAAGTCTACGCCATCGCTATGCGTCTGGCCCAAGCTCGTCTGTCCCCACCGTCGTTCGGCCAGATTTTTGCCGAGGCCGCAGTCGACACTCCGCAGGAATATTTCGACAGAGTGCAGGCCGAATATGTGGCTCGCCGCAACGTTGTGGTCGAGGGCGTCAACAAGATTCCCGGTTGCTTCTGTCCGATGCCCAAAGGCGCGTTCTACACCGTTATAGACCTGCCCATCGATGATAGCGACAAATTCTGCCAGTGGTTGCTGACAGATTTCAACTACGAAGGCGCCACAGTTATGCTGGCTCCAGCTACGGGTTTCTACGAAGATCCCGAGCGTGGTCGTCATCAGGCACGTATCACCTACTGCATCTGCATCGAAGACCTCAAGAAGGCAATGAAGTGCCTCGAAGAGGCCCTGAAGGTTTATCCAGGACGCCTCTGACACGACGCTGCACCAATAACCTGAAAACCCACGGGCAGCCACAGTTCTGTGGTTGCCCGTTTTATTACACCACAATATGACACGAGAAGAAAAACGAGTAAAAGTAATCAATGCCTGCATTGCCCATCAGCAGCACATTGCGAACGTGGCCAAGCAGGAGATGGACTCGGCGCAGCAGCAGAGCAACGACTATGGTGCCAATGTGGACCGCTACGACAGCTACCGCACCAAAATGATGCGTGCTCGCGATATGTACGCCAAACAGCTCAGCAACGCCAATGCCAGCCTTCGCTATCTACAAGAGGCTCTGCGTCTTCCGCCCTTCGACCGTGCCGAGCACGGTGCCATCGTCATCACCGACAAACAACGTTTCTTTCTCAGCATCGGTGCCGGCAAATTCGTTGTCAACGACCCCGAGTCGCCCACCGGAATGCACTATTATTTCGCCATCAGCGCCCAGACACCCATTTATCTGGCAATCAAGGGTAAAACAACCGGCGACAATTTCATCGTAAACGGAATTGCACAGACTATAAAGGAAGTATTCTAAGAAGAAAACAATATGAAAAAATACATTTACCCTTTACTAATGGTTCTGGCTATGTCAAGCTGCACAAAAGTGGTTGGCGAAGAGCCAGACACACCGTCGCCAGTCGTCGACACAGCCTTCGACGTCTGCCTGTTCAGCCCCGGCGACTACGGCAGCGCGAACTGGCGCATTCCTGCCCTGCTGTGTCTTAATGACGGCAGCCTGCTGGCTGTTTGCGACAAACGCAAGTACAACGAGACAGACCTTCCCGAGGACATTGACATTGTGAGCCGTCGCAGCACCGACGGAGGCCACACTTGGAGCGAGCCTGTGACCATCGCTGAAGGCACAGGCTACAAACACGGCTATGGCGATGCTGCCCTTGTGCAGTGCGAGAATGGCGATGTAGTGTGCGTTTTCGTAGGCGGCAACGGTCTGTGGGCATCAACCGAGAGCGACCCGATACGCAGCTATGTGTGCCGCAGCACCGACGGCGGACTAACGTGGAGCCAACCCGAGGACATCACCGCCCAACTGTGGGGCAGCCAGGCCACAAACACCACCTGCCGCAACTACAAAGCCTCGTTTTTCGGCAGCGGCAACGGCCTTCGGCTTACGCGCGGAGCACACAAAGGGCGCATTATGTTTGCCGCCGCAATGTGCCGCAAAAGTGCCAATACCCTCGACAATTTCGTAGTCTACAGCGACGACGACGGCCACTCTTGGAGCGTTTCCAGCCGCGCATACAGCAGCGGCGACGAGGCCAAACTGATGGAACTCACCGACGGTCGCATACTCATCAGCGTGCGCCAAAGCGGTGCTCGCGGTTATAATTACAGCAACGACTGCGGACAGACGTGGGGCACACAAGGCCGCTGGACGGAAATGACCACCAACGCCTGCAACGGCGACATCCTGCGCGTCAAGGCCACCGACCGTGGCGACAGTTGCAATATGCTGGTTCACAGCCTTCCCAATTCGATGCAACGCGAGGATGTAAGTCTCTTTTTCAGTTACGACGAAGGTCAAAGCTGGATAGACCCGATGCTCCTTTTCGACGGACCCTCGGTCTATTCGTCACTAACCCTGATGCCGAGCGGCGGCATCGGCGTATTCCTAGAACAGAACCCAACTGGAGCCTGCGAACTTTGGTTCAAATATATACCCTCCTCTACCCTGCCTCGGTAAAGCTCTTCCGAAATGTTAACAAAGGTTAAAGAACGTCGAAAACGTACGAGATAACATCCATAGAATCAATACCAATTCTGTTTGTTGTACGTTACTTGAACACTATATGTACGGTATTTGTACGCTTAAAAAGCGTACAAATACTGTACATATACTGTACAAATACTGTACATATGCCAGAGAAGGTACCTTGAAAGACTGGCGTTCAATAGGTTATAAAAGTGGTTATTTTCAAGCCATTTTTAGTCAAACAGCTGATTCTATGATAATTCACATTTTTCAGTAAATCCGTAATGACTTCAATTTTGCCATTAGATATTGACCATTGGAAAAGAGACTCAGAAGGAACCCTGGAATTATATTTTAAATCATACACAATTATTTCGTCACAAGTGCGTTAATAAACAATAAGAATTACATAACAATTTATGAAGCAATATCTTGACCTTCTACAATATGTGCTTGACAATGGTGTGCAGAAAGAAGACCGCACAGGGACGGGAACGCGCAGCATCTTTGGCTATCAGATGCGCTTCCATCTTGACGACGGTTTCCCGCTGCTGACTACCAAGAAGTTGCATCTACGATCCATAATATACGAACTACTGTGGTTCCTTCGTGGAGAAACAAACATCGGCTATCTGCACGACCACAAGGTAACAATTTGGGACGAGTGGGCCGACAAGGACGGCGACCTGGGTCCTATCTACGGCCATCAATGGCGTTCGTGGGGATGTGCCGACGGGAGCCATATCGACCAGATTACCAACCTTATCGAGCAAATAAAAACCAATCCCGACTCACGTCGCCTGTTGGTGTCGGCCTGGAATGTCGGTGAGATAGACCGTATGGCTCTGCCGCCGTGCCACATACTTTTCCAGTTCTATGTCGCCAACGGACGCCTGTCGTGTCAACTGTACCAGCGCTCGGCAGACATCTTCCTCGGTGTGCCGTTCAACATAGCCTCCTATGCCCTTTTTACAATGATGATTGCACAGGCAACCGGGCTGAAATGCGGTGACTTTGTGCATACTTTTGGCGACGCACACATCTACAACAACCACACAGAGCAATGCAAACTGCAGCTGACGCGCGACCCACGCCCACTGCCGACAATGCACATAAATCCTGACAAAAAAAACATCTTCAGTTTTGACTATGAGGATTTTACACTCGAAAACTACAATCCTCACCCGCACATAAAAGGCGAAGTGAGTGTGTGATTGAATGAAACCTGAAAAAAAATACATTACTTTGAAAAATCTTAATCCAAACAACTTCTGCATCATTATGGCTGGTGGTTTCGGCAGTCGGTTTTGGCCGTTGTGCTCTGTGACCAAGCCAAAACAATTCATCGATCTGATGGGGTCAGGTGAGTCAATGATACAGAACACTTTCCGACGTTTCGAGACTGTCTGCCCACGAGAGAACATCATCATAGTCACCACAAAGGCCCACGAGGCACAGGTACGCAAACAGATACCAGACCTGCTTGATTACCAAATCCTTTGCGAGCCTTTCCGCCGCAACACAGCACCCTGCATTGCCTATGCGGCATCGATAATCAACGGTATAAACCCCAATGCCAATATCGTTGTTACACCGTCGGACCACGCTGTTTTCGGCAATGAAGAGTTCGAACGCAATATCAACGATGCAATAAGTATGGTAGATTCGCACGACTGGATTGTCACCCTCGGCGCACGTCCTGTAAACCCCAATATCAAATACGGATACATACAGTTCCGCGAAGCCGGCATCCGCGGCACGTCGTCAAAAATACACAAAGTGGTAACCTTTGTCGAAAAGCCGCCATTCGAGATGGCGTGCCAGTTTATTTCGTCAGGCGAATTCCTATGGAATGCAGGTATCTTCATCTGGCGTTTGCCAGTGCTTATAAATGCATACCAACGATATCTGCCACAAATTGCCGAGCGTTTTTTCACTCTAACGACCGATACATCGCCAAAGCAGTTGAAGGATATCTACACACAGGCACAAACGATATCGGTGGACTATGGCATCATAGAGAAAGCCGATAATGTGTATGTGCTTGAGGCTGAATTCGGATGGTCGGATGTCGAGACTTGGGATTCGCTCTATATGGCAAAACCCAAAGACGAGAACGGCAATGCCATTGCTTCGGGCCACGTTATCACCTACGACTCCAAAAAATGCATTGTGCACCTTAACCCCGACAAATATGCTGTCATCCAAGGACTTGACAACTACATTGTTGCCGCCGGCGTCGACACATTGCTCATATGTCGTCGCGACCAGGAAGACCAACTAATGAAGTTCAACTCAGACGTTGAACTGTTGAAAAGCAAGAAGAAAAATTCTACATTAGAATAATTTTATACAATAAAAAAAGAGGATTTCCGTTGTTACGTCACTAAAAGAATATTCACAACTAAAATGGACAAACGTATACCTATAGTTAAACTTTTCAAGGCACCTGTTGATGCCTTGATAGACACAACAATAAACGTCAAAGGATGGGTACGGACCAAGCGCGGCAACAAAAACGTCGCCTTCATTGCACTCAACGACGGTTCGATTATCACCAACCTACAGATAGTTGTCGACCTTGCCAAGGCCGACGAGGACTTGATGCGTCGCATCACCACAGGTGCCTGCATAGGTGTGGACGGCAAACTTGTAAAGAGCCAGGGTGCCGGACAGGCTGTTGAAATTCAAGCCGAAAGAATCACACTCTACGGTGAGGCTGATCCAGAGACCTACCCATTGCAGAAGAAGGGTCACTCGATGGAATTCCTGCGTGAAATAGGGCATCTGCGTCCGCGTACAAACACATTTGGTGCCGTGATGCGTATGCGCCACGAAATGGCCTACGCCATCCATACTTTCTTCCACCAGAAAGGTTTCTTCTACTTCCACACGCCTCTCATCACGGCCAGCGACTGCGAGGGTGCCGGCGAGATGTTCCAGGTTACCACTATGGACCTCAACAATATACCCAAGAAAGAGGACGGCACGGTGGACTATGAGCAGGACTTCTTCGGCAAGCAGACAGCTTTGACTGTCAGCGGCCAGCTGGAAGGCGAACTGGGTGCCACCGCACTGGGTTCAATATACACTTTCGGACCCACATTCCGTGCCGAGAACAGCAACACTCCGCGCCACCTTGCCGAGTTCTGGATGGTGGAGCCTGAGATGGCCTTCTACGACATCGACGACCTTACTGCTTTGGAGGAGGAGTTTATTAAATTCCTCGTCAAGTGGGCTCTTGACAACTGCAAGGAGGATCTTGAGTTTTTGAACAATATGATTGACAAGGGTCTTATTGAGCGCCTGAAGAGTGTAATCGACACCGATTTTGTGCGTCTGCCTTACACCGAGGGTATCAAGATACTTGAAGAGGCTGTGGCCAAGGGTCATAAGTTTGAGTTCCCCGTCAGCTGGGGCGTCGACCTGGCATCGGAACACGAGCGTTTCCTCGTTGAGGAGCACTTCAAGAAACCAGTCATTATGATTGACTACCCGAAGGAGATCAAGGCTTTCTATATGAAGCAGAACGACGATGGCAAGACCGTACAAGGTACCGACGTGCTGTTCCCACAGATTGGCGAGATTATTGGCGGTTCGGTGCGTGAGGAGAACTACGACAAACTGATGACACGCATCACTGAACTCAATATCCCGATGAAGGATATGTGGTGGTACCTCGACACCCGCCGCTATGGCAGCTGCCCGCACGCTGGCTTCGGTTTAGGTTTCGAGCGTCTGATGCTCTTCGTCACCGGTATGGCCAACATCCGCGACGTCATCCCCTTCCCGAGAACACCCAAGACAGCGGAATTCTAAATCAATACATCAATATAAAAGGCCGTCGGGATTGTTCCTACGGCCTTTTTTTTTATCACCGTTACAGTCTATTAGAACAATCCTTCAAGGATATTGTCGTCAACGAGGTTGGGCATCGTAACCTTCAGCTCGGGACAGATGTCCATAGCGCGTTTTATGGCGAACATAGCTCCTTCGTTGCGGGCCCAGCTGCGGCGGCTGATGCCGTTGTTAACGTCCCAATGGAGCATCATACGCAGTCTGCGGTCGCAAGCTTCGCTGCCGTCAAGCACCATACCGAAGCCGCCGTTCATCACTTCGCCCCAGCCTACGCCACCGCCATTGTGGATGCTGACCCAAGTGGCGCCACGGAAACTGTCGCCGATGACGTTCTGGACGGCCATATCGGCACAACGGTTGCTACCGTCATAGATGTTTGAGGTTTCACGGAATGGACTGTCGGTGCCGCTTACGTCGTGGTGGTCGCGTCCAAGGACGATGGGAGCTGAGATTTCGCCCTTGCGGATAGCTTCGTTGAAGCGGGCAGCAATCTTGGTACGGCCTTCGCAGTCGGCATAGAGGATACGCGCTTGGCTACCAACAACGAGGTGGTTTTCTTTGGCACCCTTGATCCACTGGATGTTGTCGTGCATCTGTTGCTGAATCTCGGCAGGGGCTGTGGCAGCAATTTCTGCCAAAACGTCCATAGCAATATGGTCGCTCTTGTCGAGGTCTTCGGGCTTACCGCTAGTGCAGACCCAACGGAAGGGACCGAAGCCATAGTCGAAGCACATCGGACCCATAATATCCTGAACATATGACGGATAGCGGAAAGCACTGTGATCTGCGTTCCATATGTCGGCACCGGCACGGCTGCTTTCGAGCAAGAAGGCGTTGCCATAGTCGAAGAAGTACATACCCTTGGCGGTGAGCTTATTGACTGCGGCCACGTGACGACGAAGCGATTCCTGAACTTTCTCTTTGAAGAGTTCGGGCTTCTCGGCCATCATAACCTTAGAATCCTCGAAGCTGACACCAACAGGATAGTAGCCACCAGCCCACGGATTGTGAAGCGAGGTCTGGTCGCTACCGAGATCTACCTTAATGTTTTTGTCAGCACAGTATTCCCAGAGGTCAACGACATTGCCTTGATAGGCGAAGCTACGTGCCTTCTTGGCTGCAATGGCCTTGTTGACTTCGACAAAGAGTTCATCGAGGTCGGCGTGGACCTCATCGACCCAGCCCTGCTCGAAGCGTTTTTGAGTGGCGGCAGGATTAATTTCTGCGGTAATGGAGACCACACCAGCGATATCGCCAGCCTTGGGCTGTGCGCCACTCATACCACCAAGACCTGCAGTTATGAACAGCTTGCCAGCGGTGCCACCACCAAGTTTGCGAGCAGCATTTAGTACCGTAATGGTGGTACCGTGGACGATGCCCTGTGGTCCAATATACATATAACTACCAGCAGTCATCTGACCATACTGCGTAACGCCCAAGGCGTTGTAGCGTTCCCAGTCGTCGGGCTTGCTGTAATTGGGTATCATCATACCATTGGTAACGACCACACGGGGAGCATCCTTATGGCTGGGATATAGTCCCATAGGATGACCGCTGTACATTACGAGGGTCTGCTCGTCGGTCATCTCACTGAGATACTTCATCACAAGGCGATACTGCGCCCAGTTTTGGAAGACAGCGCCATTGCCACCGTAGGTGATAAGCTCGTGCGGATGCTGAGCAACAGCAGGATCCAGGTTGTTCTGGATCATCAGCATAATTGCAGCAGCCTGACGGCATTTAGCCGGATACTCCTCGATGGGGCGCGCATACATCTTGTAGGTGGGGCGCAGACGGTACATATAGATGCGTCCGTATTTGCGCAGTTCTTCGGCGAACTCGGGTGCCAGCATAGCGTGGTCTTTGGGGTCGAAATAGCGCAGTGCGTTGCGAATCGCCAGTTTCTTCTCGGCAGGGGTTAAGATGTCTTTACGCTTGGGAGCGTGGTTCACCGTTGGATCATAAGGTTGAGGTTCCGGAAGTGGATTCGGAATACCTTGTCTTAGTTCGTTTTGAAATTCTTCGAGTGTCATTTTATTGTTATTATTTTTTACCTTTAAAATTGTATGTTGCCGATCTTCCTTGGGAACTCTCGTTGTATATGAAATACACACTATCGGCAATAAATTGACCTTCACATCTTACGTGAGGATAGTTTTCATAAATAAATTTTCCTTCTGCATCACAATTAACAGGAAGCGATACACTTATAAGACTACTGTAATCAATTGCAAGCCCATCTTCACCGTTTTTCGAAACCGTCAGTTTGTCATTGTAATACACAGTATCAAGGGTGTTATTGCCTCCATTGGCGGAATAAAGATACTCACTTTCACCAATATAGGTACCTACCCATAAGTCACGGCTGTCCGAATTGTCGTCTTTACAAGCAACGACGAAAAACAGGCAGATTGCAAGAACAAGATAAATAGTTTTATTTGTTTTCATTTTTCTGTAATCGGGTGCAAAAATACGAAAAAAAATCCGATTGGCAAAATTTATTTAAAAGCTGAGTTGCAGACCCGCTTCAAGCTGGGGAAGTATAAAGCTGCCTACAGGAACGTCTTTGTTTAGGTCGTTGAGGCGGTAGCGGGCATAGATGCCAAGCCAGTCGCGGGTGAGGCGAGTGGTGACGCCCCAGTTCCAGCGGTAGCCGTCGAGGATGTCGAGGCTGCGCAACGTCTGTTTGTGCGTTGCGGCGATGTCGCCGTTGCGCTCGCCTTTGAGTATATAGGCATTATAGCTCCAGTTGCCATAGACGCCGATGTCCCAATGCCATCCCTTGTGGAAGATGCCGCCGGGACGCAGACGTACACGCTGGTAGATTTCGATGCCAACTTCGCCGATGTTTAGCTTGTGCTTGGTCACCTTCCTGTCGAAACTGCGGACATCGTCGTCCATAGCTGCCAGCGAGTCGAGACGGTTGGCCTTGTTGCCGAAACGTAATGATGTGTGGCCGTATTCGAGGGCAAAGCCCCAGCCGTAGCCTTTTGTGAAATAGTGGGTGTTGCGGATGCCGATGCGTTTGGAGGGCGACCAGAATCTGTGCTCAAGCTCGTCGGCTCGGATGTTGACGGGCACACCGAGCATAAAGTAGCGTTCCTTCTTGATTCGGCTCTCGTTGAGGCGCGTGGAGAAATGCTCCACGGTGCTATTATGAATGTATTTGACAGTATCCCCATCTTTGCCTATCTCGATGTGCATGGTATGGTCGTCGAGGGGGTTGGCGAGGGACAAACCCTCGGGGTTTTTGTTGTAGCTCTCGGTGTAGCCGTTGAAGTTGACGGTGATTATCTCGCCATAGTACACATCGATTACCATATCGGTGGTGAACGTGTCGAGCTCTATTTTCTGGTAGTCGATGATGCCGCCGTCCGAAGTGCTGTTCTTAATGAAGACGCGGCACTTGCCGTTGTCTTTCAGCGGCACAACAGTCACACAGGTGCTGTCCTTGACGAACTTGAAGGTGGGTTTCGCCTCTTTGCGCGGGGCGGTGAAGTAGCCGGCCTGGGGAACACCGTAGCCGAAGGTGTAGTCGCAGTAGGGGTAGAGGTCGGCGCTCTTCTCAATCTCGTGGAAGAGCTGCATTGCCGTGAGGCCCGGTTTGGCCTGCAGAGCGCAGGCGGCGAAACCGGCCACGAGGGGGCAGCTGAAGCTGGTGCCGTCGACGAAATGGTATTTGTCGTTGCTGGCGCCGGTGTTGGCTGTGTAGGCGTGGCCGAAGGCGACGACGTTGGGTTTTTGGCGGCCGTCGGCGCTGGGACCGTAGCTACTGAAGCTTATATGTTCATACTCTGTAAGGCTGTTTTCGATACCGCCCACGCAGAGCACGCTGTCGGCATCGCTGGGGGTGATGATGGTGAGCCAGCTGTTGTCGGTGCCTTCGTTGCCGGCGCTGTTGCAGACAAGGATGCCTTTGCGTGCTGCCATATTGCCGGCTTTGGCCACATAGCTCTGTCCGTTCATATCCTTGGTATAGTAGCGGTCCTTGCCGTAGCCGAGCGACGAGCTAATGATTTGTGCGCCGTTCTTGTCGGCCCACTCGACGGCCATCTGCCACCAGACCTCCTCTTTGAAAGGTTCGGCGTTGACCTCAGTGCGTGCCAGCAGGAACTCGGCTCCGGTGGCCATACCGATATCCTCGCGGACCTCGCCGTCGGTGCCCTCATAGCGGTGGATGCCAGCTATGCAGCTGAGGGTCATCAGGCCGTGGCTGTTCCAGCCGTAGACGTTCTCTTTCTTGTTGGGGAAGTTCCAGGTCTTGATGATGCGGCCCTCGTCGCGCAGGTGCTTGAAGGCTACGTGGGTGTTGACCTGTGGGAAGCCGCCGTCGAACACAGCGATGCGGATGCCTTTGCCGTCGATGCCGGCATTGCGGAAGTTGTCGCGACCCATACGTATCAGCTGGTCGGCCGGCGCGCCTTCGGAGAAGAGGCCGGTCAGGTCGATCGGCTCGCTGTCTTCGGCTTTGGCCAGATGCATATTGCTTTCGAGCATTACCACCTCTTTGACGAAGGGCAGCTTGCGGAGGGCTGCGATCTGGTCGGGTGTGGCGGTGACGGCCACAGCGTTGAACCAGCGGCTCTGGCCGAAATCGTCGGTGACGATGGCGTCGATTTGACCGACGTAGCTGTCGTTGAGGGGATAGTTACTGATGTCGTAGAGGTCGGCATTGTTGAGCCGATAGCGTTCGATGGCCTTGGCATCGAAATAGCTGTAGGGGTCGAACGTTGTGCCCGCTTTGTCGGTCAGCATCACCCAGTAGTTGTTCTGGGCCTGGAGCTGAAGGCTGAAGATTATCGCCGCAGCGATGGAAAGGATTTTCTTCATTGTTGTTTATTTTGTTAGAATGATAATTGAATTCCGAGTTCGAGGCGCGGCAGGTCGAGGCTTGGCTGACTCATACGGTAGCGGCCGTAGATGCCTATCCAGTTCCAGACGAGGCGCGAGGTGAGGCCCCAGTTCCAGTTGCTGGCGGGTTCGACTTCGCTGTAGACGTTGGTCTGCAGCTGAGCGGCGCCGGGGTTTTGGTTTTCGTTGTAGCTGACAATGTATTCGCTGGAGTGCAGGCCACCGTAGATGCCAAGGTCCCAGTGCAAGCCTTTGTTTGTCTTGCCGGTATTGACGAGGCGTATGCGCTGGAAGAACTCAAAGTTTACGTCGTAGCAGAAGTAGCGCTTACTGTCGACATTGGTAAAGTCGGTGATGGCGAGGGTGTTGTCCCAACCGTTGGCTGTTGCAGGGTCGTAGCGGAATATCTTGTCGACGACCTCAAAGCCGAAGCCGAGGCCATACCATTTGCGGAAGTTGCGCAAGAAGCGGAAGCCGAAGTTGTAGGCGTCACTGTAGCGCAGCGTGTAGGGAAAGAACCAGTTGATGCCGTATTGGAAGTAGAACTCGCTGGTATATTTCTTGCCCACACCCCAGTTGCTGACGGCGTTGTCGGCAAGGCTG